>ERZ507734.321-NODE-321-length-7534-cov-5.12034_pt1 | contig 7534 bp, 6 predicted proteins | sample MGYA00513104_ERZ507734 | MGnify/ENA metagenome assembly ERZ507734 | reverse complement strand
AACAGCCCCTCCTGCCACAGGGTCGGCAGTATGGTCTCGCAGACCAGCGAGATATAGCCATCGGCGTCGCCATGATATTCCGGCGGCGTAGCGTGGGCGGAGAGCAGCGTCGCCGACAGTTCCACGCCATTATGATCGGCCAGTTGTCGAGCGACCCGCAGCATTTTGCGTTCGTTTGGCAGGTCCAGGCCGTAGCCGGATTTGATCTCCAGGGTGGTCACCCCTTCACGCAGCAGACGGGCCAGCCGCGGCTGGGCCAGCGCCAGTAGTTCAGCTTCGCTGCTGTCGCGCGTGGCGCGCACGGTGGAGTTAATTCCCCCGCCGCTGGCGCTGATGGTTTGATAGGAGACGCCGTTCAGTCGCTGCTCCCACTCCTGCGCCCGGCTGCCGCCGAAGACGAGATGGGTATGGCAGTCGATTAATCCCGGCGTGACCAGCCGGCCTTCAAGATCGATACTGCGCCCGCTGGGAACGTCATCTTCGGGGACAATCGCCGCAATGCGACCGTCACGCACCAGCAGCGCATGGTGCTCCAGCAGGCCGTACGGTTGAGCGTAATCGGGGTTCAGGGTGGCGAGACGCACGTTTCGCCAGATAACGCGTTCAGAGGTGGCTTGAGTCATAGCGCTTAACTTGTCATGGGTTGTATAGACATTTATTTTCATAACGCCGATAAAGTCAACAATAGCGCGGGGAAATGTTATTTTTTTGTGACTAAAGACCATCCAGCAGGACTGCACGTTGCGTAAAGACGGTAAGTTTTTCCGCCCATGTCTTCCCGTTTCGTTCAAGTTAGTATAAAACAGCAGGTTTTAAAGGACTTATACCCTGGCGTCTCAGCCGGGGTATTTCACTACGCTTAATTTTGCCCGGAGCAACATGAACACATATTCCGTTTCCCGTCTGGCGCTGGCGCTGGCCTTCGGCGTGACGCTGTCCGCCTGTAGCTCGACGCCTGCCGATCAACAGCCCTCAACGCAGACTGCACCGGGCACTACCGCGCGTCCCATACTCAACGCCGAAGAAGCGAAAAACTTCACGCCGGCGGCCTATTTCCAGTCGCTGGCTCCCAATGCCGCCGCCTGGACGCCGTCTGCTATCAGCCTGCCGGCGCAGCCTGACTTTATCGTCGGTCCTGCGGGAACCCAGGGCGTAACCCATACCACCATTCAGGCGGCGGTGGATGCGGCGATTGCTCGTCACTCTAACCGTCGTCTGTATATCGCGATTATGCCAGGCGAGTACCCGGGAACCGTCTACGTTCCGGCGGCGCCGGGCGCCCTGACCCTGTATGGTACCGGCGATAAGCCAATTGACGTGAAAATCAGCGAAGCCATTGATTCCGAGATGGATCGCAACACCTGGCGTCGTCTGGTCAATCCAGGCGGTAAATATATGCCGGGTAAACCGGCGTGGTATATGTTCGACAGTTGCCAAAGCAAATCCACGGCGACCGTCGGCGTGATGTGTTCCGCAGTCTTCTGGTCACAGAATAATGGTCTGCAGCTGCAGAACCTGACCATCGCCAACAACCTCGGCGACAGCGTTGACGCCGGTACCCACCAGGCGGTGGCCTTGCGCAGCGATGGCGACCAGGTGCAGATCAATAAGGTCAATATTCTTGGCCGTCAGAACACCTTCTTCGTGACCAACAGCGGCGTGCAGAACCGTCTGCAGGACAACCGTCAGACCCGCACGCTGGTGACCAACAGCTACATTGAAGGCGATGTGGATATCGTTTCCGGTCGCGGTGCAGTGGTATTTGATAACACCGACTTCCGCGTGGTGAACTCGCGCACCCAGAAAGAGGCCTATGTCTTCGCGCCGGCCACCCTGAAAAGCGTGACCTACGGCTTCCTGGCGACCAACAGCCGCTTCACCGCCTCCGGCGATAACGTCGCGCAATTAGGCCGCGCGCTGGACGTCGATGGCAACAGCAATGGCCAGGTGGTGATCCGCGACAGCGCTATCAATGAAGGCTTTAATATTGCCCAGCCGTGGGCTGCGGCGGTAGGATCCAGCCGTCCGTTCAACGGCAACACCGGCAGCGCCGATGACAAAGGCAATCTGCAGCGCAACCTCAACGACAACGGCTTCAACCGCATGTGGGAGTACAACAACCGCGGCGTGGGAAGCACGGTGGTCGCCGAGCCGAAGCAGTAAAGCGCAACAAGCGTGAACCATAATAAAAGAGAGGGCGATGCCCTCTCTCAGACTGCTGACAACGTGCAATCTTCAGGAATTGCCCGGCGGCGCTGCGCTTGCGCGGGCCTAGAGCTAACTGCATAACGGTTTGATATTGAACTCTTTCGTAGGCCGGGTCAGGCGAATGCCGCCACCCGGCAAAAATGCGAGCACAATGACGAAACAGGTTTGTCGTCAGCCAGAGAGGGGGCGATGCCCCCTCTTTTCTTTTTCGTTCAGCGCTTCACGCCGTCAGGCGGAACGCCATTTGCGGGTCAGCGGCTTTTCCAGTTCGACGATCAGGAACATGGCGAAACCGATGATAAAAGTGATCACCCAGTAGCGGAACGGCAGTCCGGTGGTGCCGAACAGCATCTGCATAAACGGCGCATAAATAATCAGCAGCTGCAGGACCAGCAGCACACCGCTAACCACCCAGATCCCTTTGTTGGCCAGCAGGCCTTTGGTTAACGAGAAGCCATCCGACACGCGGCAGTTCAGCATATAGAACCACTGCGCGGTGACCAGGGTCTGCAGCAGCACGGTCCGGATAAACTCTGGCGAATAGCCTCGCGGCTGCAGCCAGGCCTCGAGAATAAAGGCGCTAACCGCAATCATCGATCCCACAAACGCCACGCGCCAGATGGCAAAGCCGTCCATCACGTGCAGTTTGGGGTCGCGCGGTGGTCGTCGCATGATATTTTTCTCGCCGGCTTCAAACGCCAGGCCAAACGACAGCGTGGCCGAGGTGGCCATGTTCATCCACAGGATCAGCACCGGCGTCAGCGGCAGCACGTTACCCGCCAGCAGCGCGATCACGATCAGTAACCCCTGGGCAAGGTTGGTCGGCATGACGAAGAGAATGGTTTTCTTCAGGTTGTCATATACCCGACGCCCCTCGCGGACCGCGCTGGCGATGGTGGCGAAGTTATCATCGGTCAGCACCATATCGGCGGCTTCCTTGGTCACCTCGGTTCCCTTGATCCCCATCGCCACGCCAACGTCAGCCTGCTTCAGCGCTGGAGCATCGTTCACCCCATCGCCGGTCATTCCGACAATCTCTTTCTTGCTCTGCAGAGCCTGCACCAGGCGGAACTTATCTTCCGGGCTGGTGCGAGCAAAGATATCAAACTGCTGCGCGGCCACGCTCAGCTGCGCGTCGTCCATCACCTCCAGCTCGCGCCCGGTTATGGCATTTCCCGCATTGCCAATCCCCAGCATCTTGCCGATGCTCATCGCCGTTTGCGGGTGGTCGCCGGTGATCATTTTCACGCGGATCCCGGCCTGCAGGCAGTCGGCTATCGCCGTGATGGCCTCCGGCCGCGGCGGATCCATCATCCCGGCGACCCCTAGCAAAATCACCTCTTGCTGCAGATCCTGATGGGTCAGTTCGGTCTGGCCTGCGGCAGCTGGCTTCCATGCCGCGGCCACCATCCGTAGTCCTTCCCGGGCGTACTCTTCAATTTTGCCTTCCCAGTACGGCAGATCCAGCGGCTGCACTCCGCTGTCGCTCTGCTGATACTGGCACAGGCGGAACAGGACATCCGGCGCGCCAGTGACCAGCACCACCTCCTCTTCACCCAGCCGGTAGAGGGTCGACATGTATTTATATTGCGAATCAAAAGGAATTTTACTGCGCAGTTCGCTGGTCAGCGGCGGCAGAGTGACCTTCGCCGCCAGCACCTTCAGCGCCCCCTCGGTCGGGCCACCGGTGATTTTCCACAGCCCGCTCTCCTCTTTAATAAGCTGGCTGTCGTTACACAGATCGATGGTGCGTAGATAGCGCTCGAACAGCGAGCCTGGCGCGATCGTGACCGGTGTCGGGTCGTCAATGGCGTGGATCTTACCGACCGGCTCATAGCTGTCCCCTTCCACCCGATAGACGCTGTCGGCAGTGATCACCGCCTTAACCGTCATTTCGTTCATGGTCAGGGTCCCGGTTTTATCCGAGCAGATAACCGTCATCGCACCGAGGGTTTCCACCGTCGGCAGCTTGCGGATAATCGCCTTCTGGCGGGCCATCGCCTGCACGCCAAGCGACAGAATAATCGAGATAATCGCCGGCAACCCTTCCGGGACCGATGCCACCGCGAGGCTAATCAACGACAACATCAGTTCGGAGACCGGCATATCGCGGAACAGCAGGCTAAAGACGAACAGCGCCGCCATCATCACCAGAATGAGGATAAAGATGGCTTTGCCCAGCTTGTCCATTTGCACCAGCAACGGCGTGCGGTGTTTCTCAATGCCCGCCATCATCTGGTTAATATGGCCCAGCTCGGTATCGCCGCCGGTGGCCACCACGATCCCTTTCCCCGCCCCTGAGCTGACGGTGGTCCCGGAAAACAACAGGTTGCTGCGATCGCCAAGCGGTAAATCGCCGCTTAGCGGCTCGGTGGTTTTCTCCACCACCGTCGACTCGCCAGTGAGGATCGCCTCTTCCACCCGCAGGTTGTGCGCCTCAATCACACGTAAATCGGCGGGGATACGGTCGCCGGCGCGGATCACCACGATATCGCCAGGCACCAGCGAGGTGGTGGGGATGGTCTCATGGTTGCCCTGACGGATCACCACCGCTTCGCTGGACAGCATATTGCGGATACTCTGCAGCGATTTTTCCGCATTACTCTCCTGAATGAAGCCGATCAGCGCATTGACCACCGCTACCGCGAGGATCACCGACATGTCGATCCAGTGGCCCATTACCGCCTTCAGCAACGCCGCCGCCAGCAGGACATAGATCAGCACATCGTTAAAATGCACAATAAAACGTAGCCAGGCGGGTTTACCCGGCTTCTGCGGCAGGGCATTTTCGCCATACTGCTGCAGGCGCGTGGCCGCTTCTGCTCCACTAATCCCCTCCGGCGTGCTCTGCACGCTGACGAGCGTCTCCTCAACGGAGCGCTGATAGTAGGGCGCGCCCGGTTTATCTGTATTCATACTCTCTCCCTCGATTTCTGAAGCGGAAGTCAGGACGCGTCATCAGCGCACAACGAACACCGGGACATGGGCATAGCGCACAATGTTTGCCGCTTCAGAGCCGAGCAGGTGCGTCTGGATCCCCGGATTGCGCGAACCGACAATCACCACATCCGCTTTCAGCTCATCGGCCAGGGCAATCACTTGATCGCGAATATTGCCACTACGCACATAAAGATGGCTGGCGTCTTCCGCAAGGCCATTTTTCTTCACCAGCTCACTCAGCTTTTCCTTAGCGGTATTAAGCAAATGGTCTTCCATCTTACGGGCATCAGAGATAAATCCGCGGGTTAATACAGGAGAAAAGGCCGGAATAACATGGACAAGATGAATTTGCCCGGCAGAGTGTTGGGCAAGGAATTTCGCATGAGAGAGCGCTTTGTCGGCCAGGCCTGCATCAAACACGTCAACGGGAACAACGATATTTTTATACATGAGATAATCCTTTTATTACCAATACATTGCGTAGTGATGAATAGCCCCTTACAAGGGGAGGAACGAAATCTCAACAACAGAAGCGGCGAGCGGAATAGATGTTATTAAACGTAGCACAGGAAAATTAACATTAGAAAATGACGGATTAATAGACTGAAAAATATTAAAAAAAGCGCTAATTCTGCGTGGTTCTCCTGTACATCTTCCATCAATATCACCCATGCTCGCGGTATTCTCTTTTTTAACACTTCATCTTTTCTCCGACTATGCTGATTACAAGCAGGCGTGCCGCGCCCACAGTCCGTTGGTCGCAGAATGTATGAGATGAAATGCATTCGCGGAGCGGACAGGCATTAAGGGAGAAAATCATGTTTGGTTATAGTCTGTTACGTCTGGGGCTGTTTGTCGCGCTGGCTATTGTCGCCTGCACGCTGGTGGGGCTTTTCACCTATCTGGTCGTCGCCGCGCTCGCCGAATAACCGGGAACGGCAGAATAAAAACGTAAAATAAATCCTGAGTCTGAGGGGAATACTGTGAACCGTTATTTTTCTCTCATCCCGGTTGTTATTTTATTTACAACCGCTTGCGATCAGAAAGCACCGTCCGTTGAGTCCGCCCCGCGCATGGTTAAAGTGGCGCAGGTAACCGCCGTGGGGAATATCCAGCAGCGAACCTTTCCGGCACGTATCGAGTCTGGCGACGCCACCGAGCTGTCGTTTAAGCGGGGCGGCCAGGTGGAGTCGCTGGATATTCGCCAGGGCGCCACCATAACCCAGGGACAAACGCTGGCGCGTCTGAATGCCCGCGAGGCACAGCAGCGGGTCAATGAGCGACAAACGGCAGCCACTCTCGCCCAGCGTCAGTTCGACCGCTTCCAGACTCTGGCCGGGCGCCAGGCGATCTCCCAGGCAGAGATGGACGTGCAGCGCGCCAATCGCGATGCCGCCAACGCGGCCTTAAAAATCGCCCGTGAAGAGCTGGCGCAAATGAGCCTCACCGCGCCCTTCGGCGGGATTGCCGCCGGCGTGCACATCCGTAATCATCAGGTGGTCGCTGCCGGTCAGCCGGTGATCACTCTGACGCGCACCGACCTGCTGGACGTGGTTTTTAGTATTCCGGAAAATCTGTTCACCTCGCTGGATATCCGCAATTCTTCTTACCGTCCGGTCGTCAGGATCAATACCCTGCCGGGCCGCGAGTTTACCGCAGAGTATAAAGAGCATACCGGCAGCAGCGATACCAGCACCCTCACCTGGCAGATCATTTTAACCATGCCGCGGCCGGATGATTTCCCCACCGTCGGCGGGGTCAGCGGCACCGTGACGGTCAATCTCGGCAATTTACCGGCCAGCAGCGGACGGGAAACTCTCGTGGTGCCGGTGGAGGCGGTCTTTAACCCCGATAACCGCCCGAAGAATGAACCGGTCGTCTGGGTGGTGAAAGGCGATAACGCGCATCGGTACCTGGAAGAGCGCAGGGTTATGGTCGGGGAAGTAACCTCGCAGGGCGTGATGATCACCGAAGGGCTCCGCGCGGGTGAACAGGTCGTAGCGGCGGGCGTGAGTGAGCTGCATGCCGGGCAGCCGGTGCGGATTTGGACGCGTGAACGAGGATTATAAATGGACATTTCCCGTCAGTTTATTAATAACCCGACCCGCGTCTGGTTAGCCATTTTGCTGCTGGGGGTGGGGGGGCTGTTCGCCCTGCTCAATATCGGCCGTCTGGAAGATCCTGCCTTCACCATTAAAACGGCGGTGATCGTCACCCACTACCCGGGGGCGTCCGCTCAGCAGGTGGAGGAGGAGGTAACCCTGCCGCTGGAAAACGCGATTCAGCAGCTTCCCTCGCTGGATAACGTCAGCTCCATCTCCTCAAATGGCTTATCGCAAATTACGGTGAATATCGCTTCGCAGTAAGATCGGAAGAGCACACGTCT
>ERZ507734.312-NODE-312-length-7757-cov-3.80304_pt1 | contig 7757 bp, 8 predicted proteins | sample MGYA00513104_ERZ507734 | MGnify/ENA metagenome assembly ERZ507734 | reverse complement strand
GGACAGGAACACGCTGGTGGAGCCGGTCGCGGGCAGGAACTGGACGTCGCCGGCGGCAAGGGCGTGGGCCTGCTCGGGGCCGTTCATGAGAACGACGTATTCCACGGGCAGGCCGAAATGCTTTGCGAACAGCCCGAGCCGTTTCTCAACCATGGAGGGAACGTTGAGCGGCGGCGTGATGTAGGTCACGGCGATTTTGCCGTCAGCGCGCGCGAGCGGAGCGGCGAACGCCAGCAGCAGCGCGGCGGCAAGCTTTTTCAGGCGCCCGTTCATCGACGGTCCCCTTTGTGTCGGGCGTATTGGGCGATCTCCACGAGATTGCCGTCGGGGTCGCGCGCATAAACGCTCCGCATCGGACCGCGGGCGCCGTTCCTGTCGACAACGCCCGCGACGATGGGCACCCCTTCGGCGATGAGTTCGGCTTTGACGGCTTCGATGTCGTCCGTCGTGATCAGGCAAAAGTCGAGGCTGCCGGGGAGGGGACGTTCCGCCGCCGGCGAAAACTCGGCGGGACGGGGGTGAACGTTGATCTTGCGGGCGCCGAAAGAGAAGGCGCCGCGGCCGTCCCGCTCGCGGTACTCCATGCCGAGCGCGCCGCAGTAGAAGCGACGGCAGGCTTCGGGATCGGCGGTGGTAAGGACAAGGTGATCAAAATCCGTGATGCGCATGGGATAACCTCCTTTGCGCAAGCGCCGCGTTGCGGCGCGATTTTTTTTCAGCTGCACGATCTCCGCCGGAGATCATTCGCTGCATCAGCTGGGCGTCAGCAGGCGCAGCTGGCGGTAATAGACGAGCGAGCGCAGGGCCTGCGGCCCGGCGAGACCGAGCGCTCTTCGGCGCGCCTGCGTGCGCGTGAGCGCGTCGAAATCCTTGTCGGTCAGCTGCGGCGAGAAGGAACGTCCGCGGCGCAGTTCTTCGCCCTGAGCGGCGTCAAGACCGGCGCCCCGGGCCAGAAGCGACGCCGCTTCGCCGTCACGTTCCAGCCATTCGGCCGCGTCGGCCTGCGCGTCCATGAAGGCGCGCACGGCGGCGTTGTGATCCATGATGAACTGTCTGGTGGTGACGGAGACCAGTTCGTCGTCGGCTTCCTCCGTGTGTCCGGCAAGCTCCGGCCGCGGGCGACAGGCGACGGTGACGATGCGCGGCGTCTGTCCCCGGGCGGCGGCCGCAAGGACTTTCGAAGCGCGGATCGAGGCGACGATGTGGACGCGTCCTTCGGCCAGCGCCGTCAATTGTTCTTCGTCGCCGGCGCAGAAAACTTTCTCCACCGGCACGCTGAAATGGTCGCGCCACAGCGATTCCGGCGCGGCGGCCAGCACGGAAAGATGCTCCGCTCCCGGCGCGAAGGCGACGCGAAGCCGCTCCAGCGGCGCGGGGACCGCCCAGGCGGAGCGAATCAGCAGAAGCCATGACAAACACAGCCACAGAAATTTTTTCATCGTTTCCCTTCTTTCTTCTTAATGAAGATTCTGTTTCATGATGCGCGCCAGGATCTCCCGGCGCAGCCCGCCCACCCCGGGCAGCGAGAGATCGCGCGGATAGGGCAAAGAACTGAGGTCATAACGGGCGTCGATGACGCCGCGGTCGAGAACGACGATCCGGCGCCCCAGCAGCAGCGCCTCGTCGATGCTGTGAGTGACGAACGCCACGGTGACGCCGGTGCGTTGGTACAGCTCGACGAGCAGTTCCTGCATGGTCATGCGCGTGAAGTAATCGAGCGCCGCGAACGGTTCGTCCATGAGCAGCACGCCGGGTTCGAGCGCCAGAGCGCGGGCCAGCGCGGCGCGGTGCTGCATGCCGCCGGAAAGCTGCGCCGGCCTGACGTTCTCGAAGCCGTCGAGGCGAACGACGCGGATCAGATCCATGATGCGCGCCCTTTCGGGCTTTTCGACGCCGAAGGCCACGTTGTCGTACACGCTCAGCCACGGCATCAGGCGCGGCTCCTGAAAGACCATGCCAACGCGGGCGCGCTCCGGGGCGCGCACCTCGCCCTCGTAGGATTCCAGCCCGGCGAGGATGCGCAGCAGCGTCGTCTTGCCGCAGCCGCTGCGCCCGGCCACGACCACGAAGTCTCCGTCTTCCAGCGTCAGGTCCAGGCCGCGCAGCACGGGGAGCTTTTCGCCGCCGAGGTCGAAGCTCTTGCGCAGGCCGACCAGCTCGTACCTAGCCAACGTCATCCCCTCCCGCCCCCGGCGCGACGCGGGCGATCAGCGCCGCCAGCGCCGCGTCAGTCAGATAGCCGACGAGGCCGATCACGAAGACTCCGGCCACGACCTTGTCGGAGCGCGACATCTGCTGGGCGTCGAGGATCATGTAGCCGAGCCCGCTGGCGGCGGCGATCATCTCCGCGCTGATGATGGCGCGCCAGCTGTAGCCGATGCCGATGCGCATGCCCACGAGAATGTCGGGCACGGCGCAGGGGAACATGATGCGCGAGAACAGCCGCCATTTGGAAAATCCCATCGTGCGCCCGACCTCCATCAGTTTCGTGTTGGCGGTGACAAATCCTTTGTGGACGCTCATGTAGATGGGGAAAAACGTCGCCAGCACGATCAGCACGGTCTTGGATTTCTCGCCGATGCCGAACCAGAGGATCAGCAGCGGGATCAGACTGAGCGGCGGCACGTGGCGCAAGAACTCGACGAGGTGCCCGTAGTACTCGGTGCGCCGCGTCCAGGCCGACGCCAACCCCAACGTAAACGCCAGGGCGAAGGAGATGGAAAACCCGACGGCGACCCGTCGCACGCTGGCCCACAGATCGCCGAGCAGCGCGCCGCTGCGTGTCATCGACCAAAAGGCGCGCCACACCTGAACGGGCGACGGCAGCACGTATGGACTCCACCACTGACGGGCGCTGCCCCACCACCAGAGCGCAAACAGCAGCGCCGGCAGGGCGCAGCGCTTGGCGAACGTCCGGCGGCTCATGGACGCGCCTCCGCGCCGAGGCTGACCTTGTCGAGGATGCCCGTCAGCCACGCCAGCGCGATGCCGTAGTTGGTGATGGGCACGCCCTGAGCGCGCGCTTCGGCGATGCGGGCGAGCACGAAGCGGCGGTTGAACATGCAGGCGCCGCAGTGGATGACGAGGTCGTAGCCGCCGAGATCGGCGGGAAAATCGACGCCGCGCGCGAAATCCACCGCAATTCCCGCGCCGAAACGCCGGCGCAGCAGGCGGGGGATCTTGACGCGGCCGATGTCCTCCTCCAGCGGCACGTGCGTGCAGGCTTCGGCGATCAGCACGCGCGACCGACCGGTCAGCTTCTCCAGCGCCCGCGCCCCGGCGGCGAAAGCGGCGACGTCGCCCTTGTAGCCGGCGAACAGGATCGAGAACGACGTCAGCTTCACGCCCGGCGGAACCTGCGGATAAATTTCGGCGAACGTCTGCGAATCGACGATCACCAGCGCCGGCGGTTCTTTCAGCGACGCCAGCGCCGCCGAAAAACCGCCGGATGTCGCGCAGAGCGCGCGGCATTTTTTGTCGAGCAGCTCGCGGATCGTCTGCACCTGCGGCAGGATCAGGCGTCCCTTGGGGGCCTGGATGTCCTGCGGCATCACCAGCACCACCGTGTCGCCGGCGCGGCACAGCGAACCGGTGATGCTCAGGTCTTCCCGCTCGGGCAGCGCCGTCAGCAGCGTTTCGCGCAGCGCCGCCACGCCCTCGCCGTTCGCGGCGCTGACGGGCACGGCGTCGAGCCCCGTCGCGGTCTTGACGCTGCGCAGCGCCGCGCCCCGTTCGTCTTCGCTCATGCGGTCGATCTTGTTCAAGACGGCGATCACGGGAACGCCCTTGGATTTCAGCAGCCCGACCCATTCCAGATCTTCGGGGCGCGCGGCGCCGGCAAAGACCATCAGCGCCACGTCGGTGCGGTCGGCGGCCTCGCGCGTTTTGGCCACGCGCAGCGCGCCGAGTCCGCCTTCGTCATCGAAGCCGGCCGTGTCGATCAGCACCGCGGGGCCGACGCCGCGGAGTTCCATCGCCTTGTAGACCGGATCGGCGGTGGTGCCGGGCACGTCGCTGACGATGGACGCCGCCTGCCCGGCGAGCGCGTTGACCAGCGACGACTTGCCGCTGTTGCGCCGTCCGAAAATCCCGATGTGCAGCCGCTCGGAGCGCGGCGTGTCGTTCAGGCTCATTGGTTTCGCTCCCTTCCGCTGAAAGGATTTTTCAGCTGCGGCGGCGCGCGGCGGCGCGCCCGGCCGTTGACATTCGGCTTTATTATAGAATCTGCGCGGCCAAAGAGCAACGCGCCCGGCGTCCCGGCGCGGACGGATTCAAAAAACATTCGTTCGCATTTCTTATTTATCTCTTGTGTCCTGCGGAATTTGCTTTATACTGAACGCTGAAATTAACTCTCATTATTTCGAAAAATCAGGAGTGATGCAAACGATGCAGCAGTTCTGCCCCGTAAAAGAAGGAAAAGTCCGCGAGCTCTACGACCTCGGCGAGAATCTCGTCATGGTCGCCACCGACCGCATCAGCGTCTTCGACGTTATCCTCAAGAACCACGTCGGCGGCAAAGGCGCCGTGCTCACGCAGATGAGCCGCTTCTGGTTCGACTTCACGCGGGACGTCGTCGCCAATCACATGATCACCACCGACAACGAAGCGATGCCGGAGTTTTTCCGCGCCCCCCGCTTCCAGGGCCGCGCCATGCTGTGCAAAAAGCTGAAAATGATCCCCGTCGAGTGCATCGTGCGCGGCTACATCACCGGCAGCGGCTGGAGCAGCTACCAAAAGGACGGCACCGTCTGCGGCGTCCGGCTGCCCGCGGGGCTGCAAGAGTGCCAGAAGCTGCCCGAGCCGATCTTCACGCCCAGCACCAAGGCCGAGATCGGCGATCACGACGAGAACATCGATTTCGACCGGAGCGCGGCGCTGCTCGAAAAAAACTTCCCCGGCCGCGGCGAGGAGTACGCTCGCACGATCCGCGACGGCACGCTGGCGCTGTACGGAAAGTGCGCCGCCTACGCGCTGTCGCGCGGCATCATCATCGCCGACACCAAATTCGAGTTCGGCGTCGACGAGAACGGCCGCGTCGTGCTCGGCGACGAAATGCTCACGCCCGACAGCAGCCGTTTCTGGCCGCTGGCCGGCTACGAGCCGGGACACGCCCAGCCGTCGTTCGACAAGCAGTTCGCCCGCGACTGGTACAAAACCCATCCCGGCAACGACGGCACGCTGCCGTCCGACGTCGTCGCCAAGACGATCGGCAAGTACAAAGAAGCCTATAAGCTTCTTACCGGCAAAGAACTTTAAACGGCCGCAAAAATGTCGCTTTTGCCGCAAACGGCAGCAAAAAAATATCCGGCTTTCGCCCGCAGCGGGAGAAAGCCGGATATTTTTTATAGTTTACCATTCGTTTCGCTCGCGAACAAAATTCGGGGGATTCCATGAACTCAAAGCCTCGTAAATTTCACCCCGATGGCTTACAAAAGCCTCAGGCCAACGACGGTGATTTTTGTACGCTTTTGTTCCATTTATGTTTATGACGACGCTCAAAAGGCGCGCCGCGCCGTGGTAAGTATACAATATTACCTTGATGTTCTTCTTGATGAAAAAGCATTTTCGCTTTATAAAAGTTCAGTATACTGCGGCATAAGCCGCGGCGATTTTCCGGTGAAACGGCGCCGGGAAAAAGATTGACCGCAATTTTTTGTGAGGAGGCTTTTTTCATGAAGAAGATTTCGTTGTCGCTGCTTGTGATCATGCTGCTGTGCCTCGCGCTCTCGGCGTGTTCGTTCGCCGCCGTGACCGGCGCCGAAGCGCCCAAGGGCGATCTGCCGCTGCTGGTGACCAACGCCGGCCAGGGCCCCGGGGGCAAGATGGGCCGTCTGCTGATCCGCCGTGCCAAGGCCGTGGACGACCTGACCTACAACGCCGAGCCCAAGCCCGAGGACCTGGTCGCCGGCGGCTTCAAAACCATGATCGTGGTAATCGGCTCGTCCGCCAAAGGGCTGGGCGCTTCCGGCATCACCATCGATCAGGAGATCGTCCGTCTCGACGCGATGATGGCCAAGGCCAAGGAGCTCGGCATCCAGGTCATCGCCGCCCACATCGAAGGCAAGGCCCGCCGCGGCAAGCCGGGCAGCGCCGACGAGCGTTCCATCGACGCCATCATCCCGCTGGCCGACCAGATCGTGGTCAACACGGAAGGCGACGCCGACGGCAAGTTCACGAACCTCGCCAAGGAAAAGAATATCCCCATCACCTATCTTGACAGCGCCATGGATCTGGGCGAATTCGTCAAGATGATGTACGCCAAGTAGAATTTCGCGGCACCCAAAGCTGAGCGCTGGATCCCGGCCTGTGAGAGAAAAGTTTCCGTTTCCCCCCGCGTCGCCGGTCGAGCGCTCTTTATTGTGACAGGAGGTTCGTAATGTACGCCGAAACTTCTATGGTTCTGGCGGTCATGGTGATCGTCTTCGCCCTGGCCAGCTGGAAGCTGAAATCGCCCGAGCTTTCCATGGTCATCACGGCCATCGCCGGAGCTCTGGCGGGCGGGCTGGGATTCCCCGTTCGCCTCCTTGTGGAAGGCACGTTCACGTATTTCGACGTGGCCTTCACGTTCCTGACCGCTTCGATCTTCATCAACTTCTACTCCGAGACCGGCGCCATGGACGCGCTGGTGCGCAAGATGGTGGAGCGCTTTTACGGCTCCAAGTGGGTGCTCTTCTTCCTGCTGGCGATCATCATGCTGATCCCCGGCGCCCTTACCGGCGCGGGCAGCGTTTCCATGTTCGTGGTCGGCGGCATGGTGGCGACGGTGCTGCGCTTCATGGGCATCGGCGACAAGAAGATCGTCGCCTTCATCTACGTCACTTCGATGCTGGCCGCCGTGGCGCCGCCCATCAACCTGTGGGTGATGCTGATGTGCGCCCAAGCCAACATGCCCTACGTCGGCTTCGACGTGCCGCTGCTGGCGCCGATCGTTCTCATCACGATTTTTACGGTGTTCTATCTGCTGCGCGGCGGCAAGCCTGAGTCCAAGGAACAGATTTTGGCCGAGCTCCCCGAAGTTCCCGCAGGCATGAACTGGTTCCGCATCCTCGCGCCGCTGGCCGTCTTCATCGTGCTGCTGCTGCTTTCCAAGTACGCGGCCTTCAGCATCCCGACGCTGGGCATCCCGCTGATCTTCCTGATCAGTACGCTGGTGGCCATGCTGGTCTCGCCCAAAAGAAGCGGCTTCAGGCGTTGGTACGAAGTGCTCGCCAACACCTCGGAGCAGGTGTTCCCGCTGCTGGCGACGGTTATCAGCGTCGGCGTGCTGGTCAACATCATGACCGCCACGGGCGTGCGCGGCCTGATCGCGATCACGTTCGTGACGCTGCCGGTGGTGCTGATCTACGTCTTCGCGCCGTTCGTGCTGCCGCTTGCGCAGGGCTCGCTCAGTTACAGCAGCGGCATCATCCTCGGCACGCCGCTGATCTTCCTGTTCAACTCGGTGGGCGTCAACGTGACGATCATCGCCACGGCGCTGAGCCTGCTCTACCCGCTGGGCGACTGCCTGCCGCCCTCGCGCATCTCCGGTCGCGTCGCGGTCGATGTTTCGGGCTACAAGGGCAGCTACATGTCGTTCCTCGGGGCCATTCTCGTGCCCTGCATTTTCATGGCCGTCGTCGCCGTGCTCATGCTGATCTACGCCAACAAGCTGAGCTGGCTCATCGTTTACTAGGGAGGATGGTTGGACATGGACGAATTCATGCGCAACGCCAATGAGATCATCCACTACATCTAAGATCGGAAGAGCACACGTCTGA
>ERZ507734.279-NODE-279-length-8530-cov-3.82442_pt1 | contig 8530 bp, 9 predicted proteins | sample MGYA00513104_ERZ507734 | MGnify/ENA metagenome assembly ERZ507734 | reverse complement strand
CAAAACGGCGGCCCCGTTATATTCGGCGCCATTTCGGCCATTGACATCGCTTTGTGGGATATAAAGGCCAAGTATTTTAACGTGCCGCTCTATAAACTGCTCGGCGGCAAGATGCGCAATACATTACGTGCCTACGCAAGTCAGTTGCAGTTCGACTGGGGACCTGTTCGATTGGGGCTGAAATCGGCGCAGGAATACGCTGACGCGGCGAAAAAAGCCGTTGCCGAAGGGTATACGGCCGTTAAGGTGGACTTTTTCAACTTCGACAAAGACGGTAATCGTCTCGGCCATGAAATGACGACGCGGTTATTGCCGGCAAAGTATGCGAACATGATAGAAGAACGTGTTGCCGCCGTGCGTGATGCTATCGGTCACGATACGGATCTTATCATGGAGAACCATTCCAATATTGATGCGCAAGGGGCGGTGCAGCTGGCGCGGATAATGGAAAAATACAATATCTTTATGTTTGAAGAACCGTGCACGCCGTCGCCGGACGTAAATAAATTCGTTCACGATCATGTGCGTATTCCTATTTCTCAAGGCGAACGCATTTACACGCGCTGGCAGTATAAGCAGTATTTTAAGGACGGCTCTATTCAAATGATTCAGCCCGACCTGGGAACCTGCGGCGGCATTACGGAAACGAAGAAAGTTTGCGACATGGCACATGCTTATGACGTGGGGGTGCAGATTCATGTGTGTTCCAGTCCGCTTTTAACATCGGCAGCTCTTCACCTGGAAGCGACGTTGCCGAACTTTACCATTCATGAACATCATGTGTACAATTTGCATGAATATAATAAGCAACTGTGCATTCACGATTATCAGCCGGAAAAGGGGTACTTCTCGGTGCCCGAGATCCCCGGCATCGGCAATGAATGGAGCGAATTTACCTTTAACCACTGCGAACTGACGACGGTGAAGTAATATATGGAAAAAGGCGTAGCGTCAAAGAAGTTACGTCTTTTTATTTTAAATATAAATAAATATCGTCTTATTATACTAATTGTTTTATTGGCAGGTCCATAGAAACTGATGATATAATTGAATAAATGTATATATGTGCAGTCGGATTTGCTCGTAAAGCGGAGATTACGCATGTGTGTCGATAGTAAGACAGGGGGGGCTGTTTTTTGATTGAAATTTCAGGTCTGAAAAAGGCATGGTCTGACGGGACAATCGTTTTGGATGATATTAATCTGACTATTAATGATGGCGATATTTATGCTCTTGTCGGACGAAGCGGTGCAGGGAAATCGACACTTCTCAGGTGTATTAACGGTCTGACGGGATATAATGACGGTCATATTTTGCTGGACGGCAGGGAAGTAAAGGAGATGGGCTATACTGAATTGCGGAATGTCCGTCGGCGCGTCGGCATGATTTTGCAGAATTTTTCGCTTCTCGAGCGGCGAACCGTGTTTGAAAATGTGGCGCTGCCCATGCGGTGTTGGGGCTATTCGCAGGAAGAAATAAAGACAAAAGTAAAAGACTTGCTGGAGCTCGTAGGTCTGGCGGATAAAGCGGACGTTCGGCCGCACAGCCTGTCAGGCGGACAAAAGCAGCGTGTCGCTATTGCACGGGCACTAACGATGGAACCGAAACTGCTTCTCAGTGATGAAGCGACATCGGCACTGGATCCGAACACGAGCAGTTCCATCTTGAGTCTGTTACAAGAAATCAACCGCAAGACGGGGATTACGGTTATTGTCGTAACGCACCAAATGGAAGTGGTGCGCCAAATTTGCAACAAAGCCTGCATTCTGGAGAACGGGCGTATTGCCGCTGAAGGTACGGTTCAATCCGTATTCATCGAGCGGCCGTCCGCTTTAAAACGCCTGCTTGGCGAAAAAAACGATGTGTATGATAAGGAAAAGAGCCGTCTTCTGCAAATCTCGTACGATGCGGCCGACGAACGGGTTATGAATCTGTTGGCCGATATGGCACGGGAACTCAATGTTTCCTTCCGCGTTCTCGGCGGCGGTATTGAAACCTTCTGTGATGATAAGCTTGCCATTTTTCGACTTGGCGTGCGTCACGGTGATGCGGCACAGGTGGAAGCGTATCTTACTGCCAAGCCGTGTGAATGGCATTATGTAAAAGAATCTGAAGAACTGCGGGAGGTGATGTAAGATGCCTTTGCAAAATCTCTCTATAGGAAAACTTTTTAGCGTACTAATCGTGCCGTCTTTTATTGCTACTATGAAAATGTTGTTATGTGCCATGGTGTTGTCCGTGTTTTTCGGCTTATGCATCGGCTTGGTGCTGGCACTGACGCGTAAGGGCGGCCTTTGTGAAAATGCCGTACTTTACCGTGTGTTTGATATTTTTGTCAGTGTTGTGCGCTCTTTTCCGTTTATTATTCTGATGATTTCTATCATTCCCTTGACACGCCTTATCGTTGGCACGTCCATCGGCTGGCAGGCGGCTATTGTGCCGCTCACGTTCGCGTGCTCGCCCTTTATGGGACGCATTATTCAAAACGCCCTGCAGGAAGTGAACCCGGCGCTCTTGGAAATTGCGCAATCCTTCGGCGCGTCCAAAGCGCAGATTGTTTTGCAGGTGATGTTGGTGGAAGCGGTGCCGGCCATTGTTTCCGGTGTGGTACTTGCCATTATTAATCTCCTCGGTGCGACGGCCATGGCCGGTGCCATCGGTGCAGGAGGTCTGGGGGCAACGGCCATGATTTACGGCTACCAGAATTTTAACGACCTGGTTATGTATTCCATTTGTGTCGTACTGGTTGTCGTCGTATTGGCTATCCAGTACATCGGTGATTTTGTATATAATAAATTAAAGTAAAAGCGGAGGAAGAAAATGAGAAAAATGATAATTCGCTTCATGGCGGCAGTAATGGCCGGACTTATATTTATCATCGCCGGTTGCGGCAGCTCGTCGGACAACGCGTCCGGCAGCAGTAACAAGAAAGTAATTCGTCTGGGCGTACGCGCCGACGGTGCGGAACGGGCCGAATTATTGCGCGGGCCCTTGGAAAAAATGGGCTATACTTTGGATGTGACGGCCTTTGAAGATAGCGTCCTGCCGAACGTCGCCTTAGGCGAAGGCAGCATTGATGTCAACTGGTATCAGCACCTACCGTATTTGGAAAGCTACAACAAGTCGCAGGGAACGGATTTTGTCATGGCGCAGCCATACACCCATTACGCTCTTTTTGCACTCTATTCGTCAAAATACAACGACATCAAGCAGATTCCCGACGGCGCGACCATCGGTCTGTGCAATGATACGGCCAATCGTACGCGCGGTTTGAAACTCTTGGCTGAGCAGGGACTCCTCACGCTTGATTCGGCTGCAGAAAACCCGACGATTTACGATGTCAAAGAAAATCCCCATCACCTTAATCTCGTAGAAGGGGAGATGACGACTATGGCTCAGGCCATTAACGATTATGATGCTATTGCCTTGGCAGCGGCACACATGGCTAATGCCGGAAAAGATCCTGATAAATTCTTAGCTGAAGCATCGGACAGCAAGAAGTACGCTTTAGGCTATGTCGTTCGGTCGGCAGATAAGGATGCGCAGTGGCTTAAAGACTTAATCAAGGCGACGCAGACCGATGAAATGAAAGAATACTTCAAGCAGCATGATAAAGGTGCTTTAGTGCCGATGTGGTAGATGCGTGATACAGGTTCATGGTGGGAATTTACATATTCTATATAACTAAGGAGTGACGGACATGGAATTGATTAAGACCGAAATGACGCCGCGAGAACGACTGACCGCGTATGCGGCAGGCGAAGAAGTGGACCGTATACCGACGGTCCTGACGGCGGCGGAAACGAGTCCTTTGCGTTACGGCATTCAGAACAGGGATTACTACTTTTCCGCCGATCTTATGGTCGAGGTGGAATCGCATATTGCCGAGGATTTCGGTGCCGATAACATGGGTATGGGCGTCGGTTTGCGCGGTGTGGCGGAAGCCTTGGGCGTGCCTGTTGTGACGCCGGAAAACAATGTTTCTCATGTAGAAGGCACGGCCATTACGGATTATGCCGAGCTGGACGGCAGAAAGATTATGGACGTTACTAAGGACGGCCGTTTCCCCATTATGCTGGAAGCCTTTAACCGCTTGCAGGAAAAATACGGCAAGACACATATTGTCGGTACCGGTATGGGTGCGCCCTTTACCGTGGCGGCCTTCCTCATCGGTACGGAAAAATTCTTGAAGGATATGGTGAAAAAGCCCGATGAAGTCAACAAGCTCCTGCAGTACGCAACGGACAACGTCGTTGCCTGTGCGGAAGGCTTGTACAAGCATGCGGGCATTAAAGCATCCCTGGCGGAGCCGATTATTGCACGCAATCTTCTTTCGCCGCGCATGTTTAAAAAATATGCAGTTCCTTTCATGAAGCAGACCTGTGAACGACTGGAAAAGATTTACGGTTCCAAGCCGGGCATTCATATTTGCGGCACGACTCATGACCGGTGGGAAGAAATCGTCGACTTCGGTATTTCCGCTTTTTCCGTCGACAACATTGAAAGCATGAAGGATTTGAAAGACCGATACGGTGACAGAATCGGCATTATCGGCAATATCGACCCTGTCGACTTGTTGCGCAACGGTACGCCGGAAGATATGAAAAATGAAGTTGTCCGCTGCCTCCGCGATGCCGGCGACAATCCTCGCGGCTTTGTAATCAGCCCGGGCTGTACGACGCCGGTAGGCACGCCGAAGGAAAACCTCGTCGCTGTCATGAATGCCGCCGCCGTTTACGGCAAAGGTGCCAGAAAAGGTATGTATCCGAAAGGATTGAAACAAGCGAAATAAAGCAAAATTGAGCGTGCATCAAAAAAGGCGGTCTCTGCAAAGGAGACTGCCTTTTTATATGGAAAAATAAGGACGAACTATGATTTTGTCGGGTCGAGCATGTCGATCATGGTCTTTAAGTCGGCAGCCTTGAAAGACGGCGTGGCCGGTTTTTCTTCAAGTACTGTCAAAATATAAGCGAGAGCAGTGCCTACTCCGGAGACAAGACCGTCTTCGGCCAGATCAAATTCCGGTGTGTGATGGGGCGCGCCGCTGCCGACATGTTCGTCCTGAATGCCCGTGAAAACGAGGACACCGGGGTAGGTGCTTTCAATGAGAGCGAACGTTTCCGAAGCCATCCACATGGGGCAATCTTCATCGAGCGCATCTTTGCCGAGGGCTGTGACGACGGCTCGGCGGGCGAGATCAACACATTCTTTCGTATTGACCGCGGCCGGCATATATTGATCCTCCGTAAATTCGACAGTGCAGCCGTATTCTTCGGCAATACGGGGGAGCGTGGTCTTCATGAAGGTACGGAACGCCAGGCCGTCTTCGTTGCGCGTGCAGCGCATGGTTCCGGAGAAGGAAAGTTCCGACGGAATGATGTTCGGTTTCGAGCCGGCGTTTACGCTGCCGAAGGAGTACGTAAGGCTTTCTTCGGGGGCAACGGCACGCATGCGAAAGGCACGAACTTCATTGGCTATGGAAACAAAGGCTTCAATCGGGCTTGATGCCATGTCCGGACGGGAACCGTGGCCGCCGCAGCCGTGAATGGTGACGTTAAAAAAGAAAGCACCCGCCATGGCCGTGCCGTAGACGATGCCGACCTTGCCTGCAGGCAGTCGCCACATGACATGTGTGCCGTAGCACATGTCAATATGAATTTTTTCATCGTGCAAATATTGAAGCAGCGGCGAAACGCCTCGTTCGCCGAATTCTTCCGCTTCTTCAAAAATGAAGATGACCTTGCCGTCCCAGGCATTTTTACGGGCGGCGAGAATCTTCGCTTCCGTCAGAGCCATGGCCATGTGGCCGTCATGACCGCAGGCGTGCATGACACCCTTTGCTTTGGAGAGGACGACCTTCTTTGTCGTCAAGTTGGTTTCCTTTTCGTCAATTGCCAAGGCGTCGATGTCGGCGCGGACTAGAACCGTCCAACCCGGCTTGCCGCTGTCGACAGTGGCGACAACGCCGCCTTTGGGCACGCGAACAGTCGGAATATTCCATGCGTGAAGTTGTTCTTCAATATAGTCCATCGTGGCAAATTCCTGTTGAGATAATTCGGGATATTCATGGAAATGACGGCGCAAGGCGATAATCGTTTCCTTTTCCTGAAGTGCCAATTCCTTTACAGCCAACATAGTATACACCTCCGTGTGAAAAAAGCGACGAACTCATCGTCGCTTTTTGTTTGTTATCATATACTAATTTCGTTGTATTCGCAATTGATGTACCTAAACTTACAGTAAGCCGACAGATACGAAAAAGTTCTTATATGCCGCCGCCTTGCGTTCTAAGCCGAGCGGGTAGGCACGGGATGTGGACGGGAGTCGAGTCAGGGAAATCTGCCTGCCTGCACACGTAAACGTTACGACTTCATTTGTCTTCGGAGCCTTCGGCGCATTTTCTATGAGGGACAGGATGATTTCCGTCGCTTTACCGCCGGTCGTGCAAATATGGCGGCAGAACGGAATTTGCCCTAAGAGTGCCGTCAAATCTACCCTTTCGACGACCTTCAGGAATTTATCGGACGCATTTCCTTTTTCGCGAACGGCTCTGACGACGGACGGGCAGGACGCAATCCCTTTTTTTGTTAAAAATGCCTTGATTTTGTCTGCGTCAAAGGCGTGTTCCGCTCCTTTGCGGAAATGATCTTTGTCACCGAAGAATACAAGGCCGTATACGCGCCACATATCGTTTTGAAAATTCGGATAGTGAAAGTCCATGGCCCTTTTTTCCGCAGCCGGCGGAAAACTGCCCATCATAAGCACTGTTGCCTGTGGCGGCAAAAAGGGCGGAAAAGGGCGCAGTTCAATCGTTTCGGACATATGACAATCTCCTTGGTGTGTGTACGGCTCTATTTCATTGCCGTTTCAAGAGGAGAAACGGCATGATTGAAGGGGTGAGGCGAGTAGCTTTCGTAAATGCGACAAGCATCTACGCAGCGATTACAGCGGATACATTTATACTTGTCAAAGACCGGCATCACGCGGCCCGTTTCATCGGCTTTCATTTTCAGAGCGCCGACGGGACATAAGGCGGCGCAGCAACCGCAGCTGACGCAGCGCGTCTCATCCTTATAATAATCCGGAATGACTTCCCACATAGGTACGCCTCCTTTCGGACCGCCCGAGGCGGTATAGAGTATTATCAACCGGTGGTGCTTATATAATACTACAAAAAGCTAATAAAAAACGTGATAATTCCAACGGAAATTACTGTAAATCATTAATCTTTAACCATCTGTTCTTTTGTAGTACAATTCAAATGAAATTTTTATTGATCTTTATCTTGATGATATCAAAGCAGACAGGAGGACGTCATGAACAAGTTGTTCGGAAAAAGGTGTATTGCGCTGCTGACTTGCGTCGTTATGGCCATCACTTTTTTGACAGGCTGCGGCGCGGAACGGCAGGAGCAAACGACGAGTGCCGTGCAGCAACAGAAAGAAACTTGGACCTTTGTCGATCAGGCAGGCAATGAAGTAACTGTTAAAACACCCGTAGGTCGCATGGTTGTTTTGCAGCACCATTCATTGGATATCATTTGTCAGATCGGCGGTCAGGATAAAATCGTCGGTGTCGAAACTTGGAAGAATGACTTAGGCAGTTATCTTGACGATTTTTGGCCGGTCATTAAAAATTTGCCGACGCCGGGTACGCTTAAACAGCCGAACGTTAGGGAAACAGAAAGAAGCGCAGAATCCGCGTCTTGCCAATGCGGATAAGGACTATACGGACGGACTTTATCAGGCAATCTCTATTCTCGGCAAGTTGACCGGCCGTGATGAACAGGCAAAGAAACTGCAGGCCTTCTGAGAAGAAAGCCGCACTATGGTGGAAGACGCGGTCGGTAATATGGATGACGCCCAACGGGTCCGTGCTATTGCTGTGGAACGAAAAGACTCCATGTACGGATACGAATGTAACCATTATTCTGTCGGGAATGCTCGTAAGAGCTTTTTTTGCCTCTCTCGTGGCGCTGCTGAAGTTTACGGCCGATTCGGAAGAAAAGCTGCCGCAAATCGTCTATTGGCTCTCTTGCAAGTATCGGATATGCAAGCTTACTGCCGGTTTTGTCCCCTTTTCTGATTGCCTTAACCGTTTTATTCTTATATAGATGGCGCATTAATATTTTAAGTATGGGAACGATGGAAGCTCGGTCAATGGGGATAAATGTTTCGCAGGATCGAACTATGTCATCATTGCAGCTACTTTTTTGACGGCTCTTATTGTCAGCATTGCCGGCATTATCGGCCGGGTAGGTATCGTCATTCCCCATTTTGCGTGGATGTTGGCGGGCCCCGACTTCCGTCGTTTTATGCCCGTAGCCGCTTCAATCGGCATTTGTTATCTCCTTGTTATCGATGACCTGTGCCGAACTTTGACATCTCTTGAAATCCCTATCGGTGTTATTACGGGTATCATCAGTATTCCCCTGTTCATTTACTTCATTTTGCGTTTGCAGTCGGAAGGCATCGGCATCTTTATGACGACTCATTTTCCGGATCAGGCCTTAGATCGGAAGAGCGTCGTG
>ERZ507734.253-NODE-253-length-9297-cov-4.66771_pt1 | contig 9297 bp, 9 predicted proteins | sample MGYA00513104_ERZ507734 | MGnify/ENA metagenome assembly ERZ507734 | reverse complement strand
GAGCCTCAATACTGACGATCCGGCGGTCCAGGGGATCGACATTATCCACGAATACACCGTGGCGGCGCCGGCGGCGGGCCTGAGCCGGGAGCAGATCCGCCAGGCGCAGATCAACGGTCTCGCCCAGGCGTTCCTCAGCGAACAGGAAAAAGCCGCGCTCATTCAGCGGGTAGCCAAAGGCTGATAACCGGCCCGGCAGCCACGCTGCCGGGATCAACCTCACACCAGGGTTAGCGTGGCACGATGTCTGGCCGACTCGATACCCAGCTCAAGCAGGGTCATTATCTGAATCGCCTCGCTGGCCGGGACCGGGTTTTCCCCCACCCCGTTGAGCGCATCGCGGATGGCAGCATAGTAAGCAAGATAATTGCCCGGCAGCGTCAGCCATGTCTCCTCGCTACGTTCGTCGCCTTCGGCGCGGGTTAGCGTACCGTCGCGCATATCATATCCCCAGTCCTCCTGCGGCAAACGCTCGCCATTTTTCAGCCGCTCCTCTTGCGGGTCGAGACCGTACTTGATAAAGCTGGCCCGCGAGCCGTGGACGATAAAGCGCGCGCTCTCGGCGGCGGCGAGCAATGTGCCGTGCAGCACCACCCGCCGCTGAGGATAGGCCAGCACGGCGTGGAAATAGTCAGTGGATTGCGCGCCGGGCCGCAGCTGAGCGAGATCCACGGTAATGCTTACCGGTAAGCCAAACAACACCACCGCCTGGTCGAGCAGATGTGGCCCCAGGTCATACCAAATTCCGCTCCCAGGGCCCGCCTGCTCCCGCCAGCGCTGGCGCACCTGCGGCCGGAAGCGGTCGAAATGCGACTCGAAGTAACACACTTCCCCCAGCTGACCTTCGTTAATCAGCGACCTGACGGTTAAGAAGTCACTGTCCCAGCGGCGGTTATGAAACACCGACAGCACCCGACCGCAGTGCTTCGCCAGGCTCTCCAGCTCACGAGCTTGTGACAGTGTCACGGTAAAAGGTTTATCCACTATCGCATGCTTCCCGGCCTCCAGCGCCGCTTTGGCCAGCGGGAAATGGGTATCATTCGGGGTGGCGATGACCACCAGGTCAATGTCAGGATCGTTAAGCAGCTCACCCACCTGACTTATCACCTTTATGCCCGGCCAGTCCGCATGAACTTTGTCGGCGTCGCGGCTGGAGACTGCCGCCAGCACCATGCCCGGCGTGCCACTGATTAACGGCGCGTGAAACGTTTTACTGGCGTAGCCGTAGCCTATTAGCCCTACCCGGATCGCGTCACTCATGTTACCGCCTCACTCTTGTACTGATGTCAGTAACAGGTTAATGAGAATAATCTTGCAAATAATGAGCAAGATTTATCATTTTCTAACCTGCGCTCTTCCTGCACGCTTGCAAAATCAGACAGATACCCCTTGTGATCCGCTGACCATGGAGTAACATTTCACGCTGTGTTCAAAGGATATTGAAGTATTATGACAACTGTTTTTACCCGTATTGTAGAACTTATTGGCTGGATTGTTTTTGGTATTTCCGCACTGCTTTTGGTTATCGCGCACCATATTGATAACTACCAGACTCCCCCGCCTGTGGATGTGGTGAAGACTAAGTAGTACTGCTCGGAAAGAGTGACCCGCTTCGCAACTATGCAACCGGTTTCAGAAACCGGTTGCACATACAGCACGCCTTTTATTACACTCCCTCTATCATCAGACAGGGAGCTTTTTCATGGCCGCTTTTCCGCACAATTTCTTATGGGGTGCCGCAACCGCAGCGTATCAGGTTGAGGGAGGACACGACGCTGACGGTAAAGGACCGTCAATCTGGGATATCTACTCTCATCTGCCGGGCACCACTTTTGAAGGCACCACCGGCGATGTCGCCGTCGATCACTATCATCGCTTTCGTGAAGATGTGGCGTTAATGGCCGAAATGGGCCTGCAAAGCTACCGTTTTTCCATCTCCTGGCCTCGACTGTTGCCCACCGGACGTGGCGAAGTTAATGAAGCGGGAGTGCAGTTTTACAGCGATTTGATTGATGAACTGCTGGCACACAATATTGAACCGATGATCACCCTCTATCACTGGGATCTGCCGCAGGCCCTGCAGGATGAGGGAGGCTGGGAGGCGCGCAGTACCGCCGAGGCCTTCGCTGAATACGCCCGCCTGTGCTACGCGCGCTTTGGTTCACGGGTGAAACTGTGGGCCACCTTTAACGAGACCATTGTGTTTATCGGCCACGGCTACATAAACGGCCTGCATCCACCGGCTGTCCGCGATCCGGCACGCGCTATTCAAGCCTGTCATCATGTGTTTATCGCCCATGCGCTGGCGGTGAAGGCCTTTCGCGAGATGGCCGTGGCGGGCGAGATTGGCTTCGTCAATGTGCTACAGCCGCATACCCCACTCACCGACAGCGAGGCGGACATAAAGGCCACTGAACTGGCTGACGCCATCCATACCCACTGGCTGTACGATCCGGTACTGAAAGGCACCTATCCTGCCGAACTGCTGGCGCAGACCCAGGCCCTGTGGGGCGTACCGCGCTTTGCCCCGGGCGACGACGCGCTGCTCCGTGACAATCGCTGCGACTTTATTGGTTTGAACTACTATCGTCGGGAAACGGTATCCGCGCAGCCGCCCGAAGTCGCCACCGGCGGCGAGCCTGGCGTAGAAGGTTTGTTTTATTTCGTACGTAATCCACAGAGCACCTATACCGAATGGGGTTGGGAAATCTGGCCGCAAGGGCTAACCGACGGCATTATGATGATCAAGGAGCGCTATGGTGATATCCCTATCTATATCACCGAGAATGGCCTGGGAGCAAAAGACCCGATTATTGCGGGTGAAGTGGTCGATGACCCGCGAATCGACTACCTGAGCAGCCATATCGGCGCTCTGGAAAAGGCACTGGCGCTGGGAGCAGATGTGCGTGGATACTATCCGTGGTCGTTTATCGATCTGCTGAGCTGGCTCAACGGTTATCAAAAGCAATACGGTTTTGTCTATGTCGATCACCAGCAAAATCTGGCGCGGAAACGAAAGAAGAGCTTTTATTGGTACAAATCTGTTATTGCCAGTCACGGCGAACAACGTTAATCTTCTCCTGCGGGCGCCATTCGGCGCCCGGTCTGGTTTTAGAATATTCTTACACTTCTCCTTACTCTTCAAGGCTGGCTTTGCCCCTTGTCATGGGTTTATATAACCTGAATCACTCCATGCGGCCCCAGCAGAAGGCGCCAATGGTTGAGAGTAGGTTTAGTGAATGCTGATAATATTCAATGTAATTATTCCGATTATAAAATGGATACGAAAATGACCGTTCTGGACTATTTATTAAAATTCCGCAAAATCAGTTCGCTGGAAAGTCTTGAAAAACTATTTGATCACCTTAACTACTCCCTGACCGACACTGAAGAGATCGTGAATATGTATCGTGCGGCCGACCACCGCCGGGCTGAGCTGGTTTCTGGCGGTAAATTGTTCGATGTGGGCCAGGTGCCGAAATCCGTTTGGCGATTCGTGCAGTAAGACTGTCATCCTTCACGCCAGTTGCTTATACTTCCCGGCCTGCTTTTACTCACTGGCGTTGAATAGGGGAGAAACATGACGTCTCAATCTGCGGAACGCATCGGCGGATGGCTGCTGGCACCGCTGGCCTGGCTGCTGGTGGCGCTATTGAGCGCTTCGTTATCGCTACTGTTTTTTGCCAATGCCCTCATGTCGCCGCAGACCTGGGCCCTGCTGCACGCGATGAGCGCCGGACACCTGGCGCTGTGGGTCGCCTCGCTGTTGTTTGCCCTGGCCATGTGGTATTACACGCTCTGGCTGACCATTGCGTTTTTCAAGCGACGCGCGGTAGTGCCGAAACACTATATTATCTGGCTGCTGATTACTCTGCTGCTGGCGATTAAGGCTTTTGCCTTTTCTCCCGTTTCAGATGTACTTGCCCTGCGTCAGCTACTGTTTCCGCTGCTGGCTGCCGCGCTGCTGGCACCCTATTTTCGCCGTTCCCAGCGGGTGAAACGGACATTTGTTAATCCGTAATAACCCCACACTTAACCTGTTGTCGCCGGTATCGATTTATTCGATAATAAACGGCTTTTTTTCGTTTCAGGTCGCATGATGGCTGATTATTTACTGCTCTTTATTGGTACTGTCCTGGTCAATAACTTCGTTCTGGTGAAGTTTCTTGGTCTGTGCCCGTTTATGGGGGTTTCCAAAAAGCTGGAAACCGCAATGGGGATGGGGCTTGCCACCACCTTCGTGATGACTCTGGCCTCTATTTGCGCCTGGCTGATTGATACCTGGATCCTTATCCCGCTCAACCTGGTCTATTTACGCACCCTGGCCTTTATTCTGGTAATCGCTGTGGTGGTCCAGTTCACCGAGATGGTGGTACGAAAAACCAGCCCGGCGCTCTATCGCCTGTTGGGCATCTTTTTGCCGCTGATCACCACCAACTGTGCGGTGCTCGGTGTGGCTTTACTGAATATTAATCTGGGCCACAATTTCCTGCAGTCTGCACTGTACGGCTTTGCCGCTGCCGTTGGCTTCTCGCTGGTGATGGTGCTGTTCGCGGCGATCCGCGAGCGTCTGGTGGTAGCCGATGTACCGGCGCCGTTTCGCGGGAATGCCATCGCTTTGGTTACCGCCGGTTTAATGTCTCTCGCCTTTATGGGCTTTAGTGGTTTGGTGAAGTTGTAATGAGTGCAGTCTGGATAGCCGTGATCGCCATCAGCCTGTTAGGGCTGATTTTCGGCTTAATACTGGGGTATGCCTCCCGCCGTTTCGCGGTGCAGGATGACCCGGTTGTAGAGAAAATTGATGAGCTGTTGCCGCAAAGCCAGTGTGGGCAGTGCGGCTACCCTGGCTGCCGCCCCTATGCGGAAGCGGTCGGTGTCCAGGGGGAAAAAATTAACCGCTGCGCGCCGGGTGGCGAAGCGGTGATGTTAAAAATCGCCGCCTTACTGAACGTCGATCCGCAGCCTGTCGACGGCGACGAGCAGGAGGCGGAGCCGGTTCGCATGCTCGCGGTGATAGACGAACCGAACTGCATTGGCTGTACCAAATGTATCCAGGCGTGTCCGGTGGATGCCATTGTTGGCGCGACCCGCGCCATGCATACCGTGATGAGCGACCTCTGCACCGGCTGCAATCTGTGTGTGGCCCCCTGCCCGACCCAGTGCATATCACTCGTTCCGGTGGCGACGACCCCGGAAACCTGGAAATGGGATCTGCATGCGATCCCGGTGCGAAATATTCCTGTGGAACAACATGTTTAAGTTATTTTCCGCTTTCCGAAAAGATAAAGTCTGGGATTTTAACGGCGGTATTCATCCCCCGGAAATGAAAACCCAGTCTAACGGCACCCCGCTGCGCCAGGTATCTCTGCCGCAGCGTCTTGTTATTCCATTGAAGCAACATATTGGCACCGAGGGCGAACTGTGCGTCAAGGTGGGCGATCGAGTGCTGCGCGGCCAGCCATTGACTCGCGGCTGGGGCAGAATGCTGCCCGTTCACGCGCCAACCTCCGGCACCATCGCCGCCATCGCCCCGCATACCACCGCACATCCGTCAGCGCTGGCGGAGATGAGCGTTATTATTGACGCCGACGGCGAAGATCGCTGGATCGAACGCGACGGCTGGAGCGACTATCAGACCCGGACGCGTGAAGCGCTTATCGAACGTATCCATCAGTTTGGCGTCGCGGGCCTCGGCGGCGCCGGCTTCCCTACCGGCAGCAAACTGCGCGGTGGCGGAGATAAAATCAAAACGCTGATCATTAACGCCGCTGAGTGTGAGCCTTATATCACGGCGGATGACCGCCTGATGCAGGACTGTGCGGCGCAGATTGTCGACGGTATCCGTATCCTCGCTCATATTCTGCAGCCTGACGAAGTGCTGATCGGTATTGAAGACAACAAGCCGCAGGCCATCTCAATGCTGCGGGCGGTGCTCTGCGACGCCCATGGTATCTCGCTGCGGGTGATCCCCACCAAATACCCCTCCGGTGGCGCCAAGCAGTTGACTCAAATTCTCACGGGCAAGCAGGTGCCGCACGGTGGCCGTTCGTCGGATATTGGCGTGTTGATGCAAAACGTCGGTACGGCCTACGCGGTGAAACGCGCCATCATAGACGGCGAACCGTTAACAGAGCGCGTGGTCACTCTCACCGGTGAGGCGGTGACCCGTCCGGGCAACGTCTGGGCGCGCCTTGGCACGCCGGTGCGCCATCTACTGGATGATGCCGGCTTTTGCGCCAGCGCCGAATCGATGGTGATCATGGGCGGCCCGCTGATGGGCTTTACCCTGCCCTGGCTGGATGTTCCGGTGGTGAAGATAACCAACTGCCTGCTGGCGCCTTCGGCCAGCGAGATGGGCGAGCCGCAGGAAGAGAAGGGCTGCATTCGCTGTAGCGCCTGCGCCGACGCCTGCCCGGCCGATCTGCTGCCGCAGCAGCTGTACTGGTTCAGCAAAGGCCAGCAGCATGATAAAGCCACCGCCCACAATCTGGCGGACTGTATCGAATGTGGTGCCTGCGCCTGGGTTTGCCCGAGCAATATTCCGCTGGTGCAGTACTTCCGTCAGGAAAAGGCCGAGATCAGCGCGATTCGTCAGGAAGAGCAGCGCGCCGCGGAAGCCAAAGCACGATTCGAAGCCCGACAGGCGCGACTGGAGCGTGAGAAAGCGGCCCGTGCCGAACGGCATAAAAAAGCCGCCGTTCAGCCTGCCGCCAAAGATCAGGAGGCGATTAACGCCGCTCTGGCCCGGGTACGTGATAAACAGCGCGACGCCGCGCAACCGATCGTGATTCAGGCTGGCGCCAAACCGGACAACAGCGAGGCGATTGCCGCTCGTGAAGCCAGAAAGGCTGAGGCCCGGGCGCGTAAAGCGCAGCAGCAGGCCGCACCGGTGGACGCTCAGCCAACCGACGCCGTCGACCCGCGCAAAGCCGCGGTGGAAGCTGCCATCGCTCGCGCCAAAGCGCGTAAAGCTGAGCAGCAAGCCGCACCGGTGGACGCTCCGCCAACCGACGCCGTCGACCCGCGCAAAGCTGCGGTGGAAGCTGCCATTGCCCGCGCCAAAGCGCGTAAAGCTGAGCAGCAGGCCGCACCGGTGGACGCTCCGCCAACCGACGCCGTCGACCCGCGCAAAGCTGCGGTGGAAGCTGCCATTGCCCGCGCCAAAGCGCGTAAAGCTGAGCAGCAGGCCGCACCGGTGGACGCTCCGCCAACCGACGCCGTCGACCCGCGCAAAGCTGCGGTGGAAGCTGCCATTGCCCGCGCCAAAGCGCGTAAAGCTGAGCAGCAAGCCGCACCGGTGGACGCTCCGGCAACCGACGCCGTCGACCCGCGCAAAGCCGCGGTGGAAGCTGCCATTGCCCGCGCAAAAGCGCGTAAAGCTGAGCAGCAGGCAACCCAGGCAGATAGCGCAGCAATCGCAGCTAATGACGATCCACGCAAAGCGGCTGTCGCCGCCGCCATCGCCCGCGTTCAGGCACGTAAAGCAACACAGCAGGCAGTTAACGAGGAATAAATGGTTTTCAGAATCGCAAGCTCCCCTTATACCCATAACCAGCGGCAGACCTCGCGCATTATGCTGTTGGTGCTGCTCGCCGCCGTGCCTGGCATTGTGGTCCAGACCTGGTTTTTCGGCTGGGGCACCGTCCTGCAGATTGTCCTCGCCGCCCTGACGGCCTGGGCGACGGAAGCCGCAATTCTCAAACTGCGTAAACAGCATATTGTGGCGACGCTGAAGGATAACTCCGCCCTGCTCACTGGCCTGTTACTGGCGGTGAGTATTCCGCCGCTGGCCCCCTGGTGGATGGTGGTGCTCGGCACTGCCTTTGCCGTAGTGATAGCCAAGCAGCTGTACGGTGGATTAGGTCATAACCCGTTTAATCCGGCGATGATCGGCTATGTCGTGCTGCTGATTTCGTTCCCGGTGCAGATGACTTCCTGGCTGCCCTCTTATGAGATTGCCGCCCATATCCCGGCGTTCAGCGATGCGCTGCAGATGATCTTCACCGGCCATACCGCCGCCGGGGGCGACATGGCCAGCCTGCGGCTGGGTATCGACGGCGTCAGCCAGGCGACCCCGCTGGACACGTTTAAAACCTCGCTGCATGCCGGACATAGCGTCCAGCAGGTGTTGCAGTTGCCGGTCTACGGCGGCGTGCTGGCGGGTCTGGGCTGGCAGTGGGTGAATATCGCCTGGCTGGTAGGCGGCCTGTTCCTGCTGTGGCAGAAGGCGATCCGCTGGCATATCCCGGTAAGCTTCCTTGTCAGCCTCGGCCTGTGCGCCACGCTCGGCTGGTTTTTCTCACCACAGAGCCTGGCCTCACCGCAGATGCATTTGCTCTCCGGAGCGACCATGCTCGGCGCCTTCTTTATCCTGACCGACCCGGTGACGGCTTCAACAACCAACCGCGGCCGCCTGATCTTCGGCGCCCTCGCTGGCCTGCTGGTCTGGCTCATCCGTAGCTTCGGCGGTTACCCGGATGGTGTGGCATTTGCCGTTCTGCTGGCGAATATTACCGTGCCGCTGATCGATTACTACACGCGCCCGCGCGTGTATGGCCACCGTTGAGAGTGCGATGATGTTAAAAACGATGCGAAAACACGGCGTCACGCTGGCGCTGTTTGCCGCCGGCTCCACCGGGCTGACGGCGGCGATCAATGAACTGACCAAGAGTACTATCGATCAGCAGGCAGCCCTGCAGCAGAAAGCGTTATTCGACCAGGTCTTACCTGCCGACCGCTATAATAACGATCTGATCAAGAGCTGCTATCTGGTCAGCGCTCCGGCGCTGGGGAAAGGTCAGCATAAGGTGTGGATTGCCAAAAATAATGACCAACCGATTGGCGCGGTCATGGAAGCCACCGCGCCGGATGGCTATTCCGGGGCGATACAGCTGCTGGTGGCCGCCGATTTCAGCGGTACCGTTCTCGGCACCCGCGTGACCGAGCATCATGAAACGCCAGGTCTGGGCGATAAAATCGAGCTTCGCCTGTCGGACTGGATCACGCATTTTGCCGGGAAAGTCATCCACGGCCAGGGCGACAGCCACTGGGCGGTTAAAAAAGACGGCGGCGATTTTGACCAGTTCACCGGGGCCACCATCACTCCCCGGGCGGTGGTCAATGCCGTTAAGCGCGCAGGCCTGTATGCACAAACGCTACCTGCGCAACTTCCTGAATTCACCGCCTGTGGAGAGTAACCATGAGCGAAGTTAAAGACGTCATCGTCCAGGGGCTGTGGAAAAATAACTCCGCCCTGGTTCAGCTGTTAGGCATGTGCCCGCTGCTGGCGGAGATCGG
>ERZ507734.238-NODE-238-length-9678-cov-3.91292_pt1 | contig 9678 bp, 6 predicted proteins | sample MGYA00513104_ERZ507734 | MGnify/ENA metagenome assembly ERZ507734 | reverse complement strand
ACGCTCTTCCGATCTTCTCGTCGCGCCCCTCGGCGCCGGCGAGGTCGCGGCCGATGATGCGCACGCGGCCGTTCGTGCGGACGCGGTTTTCGAACTCGTCCATGACCATGTAGAGCACGTCGTCGCGCCACGCCGGCGGCAACAACGGGAACAGGTTCTCTTCGACGCCGCGGCGTTCCAGCTTTTTGACCAGCTCGTCGAGCCCCTTGACGGAGCGCTTCACGGGCGAAATGATGTCGCGCGTCAGCACCTCGGGCAGGTCGTGGAAGAGGCCGCCGTAAAAGTCGTTGCGCCGCCGCCGCGCGCCCGCGCCGATTTCGAGCGAGATGAGCCAGCTCAGCAGCGCGACCACGAGCAGATGGCCGAGCACCGACGTGGGCGGCAGGCGCTGGATCTGCGCCCAGCGTTTCTGGAACTGCAGCTGCCCGACGAGGCTGATCAGGTCGTTGAAGGCGCCGCCCTCCGACGAAAGGATGTCGCTCACCGCGGCCAGATCGCGGTATTTTTCGATCTCGCCCATGATCTCTTCGCGCGTTTTTTCGATGCCGTACAGCGGCTTGCTCCAATAGTAGATGAAGCCGAACTCCCAGCGCGTGGCGATATAGTGTGCGGCGCCGAGGATGCGGTCTTCGAGGCTGTCGGGCTCCGAGCCGAGATAGGCGCGGCACTGCTCGCACAGCGGATAATCGAGCGGCGACAACAGCGGCTCGAGCTGGGCGTAGACCCAATCGTTGAGCTGACGCTGCTGCGCACGGTCCTGCATGAGGCGGTGGAAGACGGGCGGCTTGATGTCGGTGACGAGCACGCGGTGCAAAAAGCTGAACGCGCCGTTGGCGATGAGCCGGTTCCAATCGACGGCGCGGCCGCGGTCCTCCTCGGCGCGGGCGATGAAATAGGCGATCATCGCCTTGTGCGCCTGCTTGTCGATCTCGGTGAACTGGGCCGTGCGCGGATGGTCGTTCCAACGCTCGATGCTCGATGCGGAAAAAATCAATTCCATCAGGCCTTTTGAAATCATGAAACGTTCGTCCCTCCTTCAGCGGGGATTCCGCACCGATTATAATGGATGGCGCCGTTTTATGACAGCCCGCCCCGTCTTCATGTATTATAATAAAGGATCTTCGAAACCGCGCTCTCTTTCCGAGGGCGAACAGGAGGTTTGACCATGAAAAAAATCATTCGGACGCTTCTGGCGTTTCTGGCGCTCGCAGTCCTGCCGCTGACGGCGGCCGCCGAGCCGCCGGTTTCCGCCGCGGAGCAGGCGGCGGAGAAATTCTTTTTGGCCCGCAACTGGAAGTCCGTCGAAACGTTGCTCGAACAGCGGGAAAAGCTCTCGCCCCGCGCCCTGTCGTTGGCGGCGAACGCGCTCTGGTACCAGTCGCGCTGGGGCGACGCTCTGGAACTGATGGAACAGATCGGCAGCCGCTATCCCAGAAGCGTCGCCCCCTATGCGAGCCTGCTCAAAGCGCTCGCGCTGGAACGCACCGAACGGCCCCATGAGGCCTATCAAGCCGGGCTGGAGCTCTACAAGGCAAAATCCACGCCGCGGCTGGCGCGCTACTACGCCATGTATCTGCTCTTCCGTCTCACCGAGAACGTCGACGAAAAGGAAAAATGGCTGCGCCGCATGGCCGACGCGACCGGCAGCGACGATCAGGAAGCGGAGATGCTGGGCGAGCTGGCGCAGCTCGGCCGCATGAAGTCCGCCGACGCGCTGCGCCTGCTCAAATTGGAGCCGCGCAACGCCGCGGCGCTCAGGATCGCCGAAAAAGCGCCTTCGTCGCTGCAGCGCAGCTACCGCCTCGGCTACGCCGCCTACCTCGCCAACCGCTACCAGGACGGCGTCAAGCACCTGAGCCAGCTCAAATGGGGCGGCGCTTACGGCGAGTCGGGAGCCTACTACCTGGCCATGTGCTATCAGCGCTTGGGGAAGCCGCAGCTGGCGGCGCCGCTTTTCGAGAAACTCGTCTTCAAAAAAGACGGCGATTACGTGGCCCGCTCGCTCTCGCGCCTGTCGCTGATGATCGGCGGCGCGGCGGAAAAAGTGGCTCTGGCCGTCATGCTCAAAGCCGCCGGCGACGAAGACCCGTTCCGCGCCGCGTCGGCGCTCTACTCGCTGGCCACCAGCCGCTGGAGCAAAGCCGAAGAAGCCCGCGACGACTACATCAAACGCTTCCCCAGCGGGACACGCGCGAACGCGCTGCTCTGGGGCAAAGGCTGGGATGCCTTCCGCCGCAAAGACTACGAGACGGCGCTGAAAATTTGGAAGCGCCCGGCCGCCCAGCCCGGCGACCTGAGCGCCGCCCGCCTGCTTTACTGGAGCGTCAGAGCGCTGAACGATCTGAACCGCGGCGCCGAAGCGGAAAAATGCGAAAAAGAACTGGGAGACGATCACGCCCTGAGCATCTACAGCTTTATGGCCTTCGACGGCGGCTCGCTCAAAATCGCCGACGCGCCGCTGCCGAAGGACCTCGCCCCCGCGCCCGCGAGCGAGCTGGAACGCTGGGGCTTCATGACCCACGCCCGCATGCTGCTGACCGGCAAAAACGACCTGCCCAGCCGGATGCGCCGCTCTCAGCTGGCCCGCTGGCTCGGCCTCGAGGGGCAGGCGTACGCCGACCTGCACGGCGCCATCGAGAGCAAACTGAAAGGGCGCGAGATTCCCCGCCCCCTGCTGGAGCTCGTCTACCCGCGCCCCTATCGCGCCGCCGTCGAAGCGCAGGCCGAAAAGTTCGGCGTCGATCCGCTCCTGGTCTGGTCGATCATGAAGCAGGAAAGCTCGTTCGACCCCCGCGCCACCAGCTGGGTGGGCGCGGCCGGGCTGATGCAGCTCATGCCGGCCACGGCCGCCGCGGAAGCCAAAAAGATCGGCCTGAAAAAGTACAGTTCCTACAAGCCTGCCGACAACATCGCCATGGGGACCTCGCACATCGGCGGCCTGATCGCCCGTTTCGAGCGCCTCGACTGGGCCGTATCGGCCTACAACGCCGGCGGCGGTAACGTGAACAAATGGAACGCCGAACGCGGCGACTGGGAGCAGGACGCCTGGATGGAAAGCGTCCCCTTCCGCGAGACCAACGATTACGTCAAAAAAGTCCTCGGCAACTACGAAGTGTACAAAAAGCTCTACGGCGACTTCTACGCCGCGGAAAAAGCAAAGCGCGCCGCCGTCCAAAAAGCGGCGGCCGGCGATCAGGCGCCGCCCGTCCATGAATGAGAACGTCTGCTGGGTCGCGGGGGCCGGCGAGTTTTACGCCCCCGCTTTCGCGCCCCTGCCCGGCGATTACGTGATCGCCGCCGACGGCGGCTATGAAGCGCTGCGCCGCCTCGGCGCGCCGATCGACATGGCGCTGGGCGATTTCGACTCGCTGGGCTATGTGCCCGAACACCGCAACGTCGTGCGCTGCAATCCCGTCAAGGACGACACCGACATGACGCTCGCCGTCAAGGAAGGCCTGGGACGCGGCTACAAGCGCTTCGCGCTGCTGGGCGGCCTCGGCGGACGATTGGCGCATACGCTCGCCAACTTGCAGACGCTGATGTATCTCTCGCGTCGCGGCGCGCGCGGTTTTCTGATCGGAAAAAACGAGATCGCCACGGCGCTGACCGACGGCGAGCTGCGCTTCAGCGCCGCGCACCGCGGTTACCTCTCGCTGTTCTGCCTGAGCGAACCGGCCTGCGGCGTCACGCTGCGGGGCCTCAAATACGAACTGACGGACGCCGCGCTGGAAAGTTCCGTCGCTCTCGGCGTCAGCAACGAATTCACCGGCCGGGAAAGCTCCGTCGCCGTCGCCCGCGGCACGCTCGTCGTCCTGTGGCAGGACGGCCGCCTGGAAGAAGCGCTGCGCACTTGACGCGGGCGCCGCAGGAACTATAATTTCAAACGGGAACTTCATCACGCAGGGGAGCCCGCACAGACGGGCTGGGAGGAGGCCGCGCGGCCTCGACCCTTTGAACCTGATACGGGATCATGCCGGCGAAGGAAGCGCTTTCTGAAAAGGACGAGGGAGAGCCGGCACGCCGGTTTTCCCTCGTCCTTTATCTGCGGCGGAAACCGTCCCCGCGGCGAACGCCTCCAGTGAACACATCTGACGAAAGAAGGGAAACTCATGAACTGCCCAAGAGAATCGCTGCGCCTCTACGCCGTCACCGACCGCCACTGGCTGGGCGCAAAGACGCTGGCCCAGGCCGTGGAAGAAGCGCTGCGCGGCGGCGCCACGATGGTGCAGCTGCGCGAGAAAAACCTGGACCACGACCGTTTCCTGGCCGAAGCCCTGGCGATCAAATCCGTCGCGAAAAGGTACGGCGCGCCGCTGATCATCAACGACCGCGTCGAGATCGCCCTGGCCTGCGACGCCGACGGCGTCCATCTCGGACAGGACGACGCGGATCCGCGCGCGGCACGCCTGCGACTTGGCCCGCGCAAAATCATCGGCGTCTCGGCCCACAGCGCGGCGGAAGCCGTCGCCGCCGAACGGGACGGCGCCGATTACCTCGGCTCGGGGGCGTTGTTTCCGACCGACACCAAGGACAACGCCGCCGCGCTGCCGCTGGGCGAGCTGAAACGCATCGCCGCCGCCGTCTCCATTCCCGTCGTGGGCATCGGCGGCGTCACGGCGGACAACATGCCGCAGCTGAAAGGCACGGGGCTGTGCGGCGCGGCCGTCGTCTCGGCGCTCTTCGCCGCGCCCGACGTCGAAGCGTCGGCGCGCCGCCTGCGCCGACTCGCCGACGAAATTTTCGGCGCCTGAAATTTTTTCGCAAAGGAGTCTTTCCGATGGTATACAAAGTTCTCACGATCGCCGGTTCCGACTGTTCCGGCGGCGCCGGCGTCCAGGCCGACCTCAAGACCATGATCGCCCACAAAGTGTACGGCATGAGCGCGATCACGGCGCTGACCGCCCAGAACACCACGGGCGTCTTCGGCGTGCTCGAAGCTTCGCCGGAATTCGTGGCGCAGCAGATCGACTGCGTTTTCGACGACATCCGCCCCGACGCCGTGAAAATCGGCATGGTGTCCAGCGCCGCCATCATCTCGGCCATCGCCGCCCGGCTGAAGAAGTTCGACGCGCGCAACATCGTCGTCGATCCCGTTATGGTCGCCACCAGCGGCTCGCGCCTGCTCGACGAAGACGCGACCGCCGCGCTGCGGGGCGAGCTGCTGCCATTGGGAACGGTGATCACGCCCAACATTCCCGAGGCGGAAGCGCTCTGCGGCTTCGCCATCGTCGATCACGGCGACATGGAACGGGCGGCGCGGCACCTCGCCTCCGGCTTGGGCGGCGCCGTGCTGATCAAGGGCGGCCATCTGACCGACTGCGCCGACGACCTGCTCCTCAGCGAAGGACGCCTCGTCTGGCTGAATTCGCCGCGCCTGGACAATCCCAACACGCACGGCACGGGCTGCACGCTCTCGTCGGCCATCGCCTGTAATCTCGCCATGGGCCGCAGCGTCGAAGAAAGCGTGCGCCGCGCCAAAGCTTACGTCACCGGCGCGCTGCGGGCCGGGCTGAATCTCGGCCGCGGTTCGGGACCGCTCGACCACGGCTGGGCCATCAGAGAAGCGGACTGATACCGGATCTCACGTTGACACCGTGAGGCGCCATTGTTATAATTCCCCAAAATCGCATAAAAAATTTTTAATAGCCAAGAAACGGCCGTCAAAAGCTGACGGTATCATACAAACAAGGCGAGGTGTTTGCGCATGTCGTTATGGATCCGCAATGCGGCGATCGCCACCATGGACCGCGAAAACCCGGCCGCCGAAGCGGCGGTCGTCGTCGGGGATTTCTTCGCGTACGCGGGCAGCGACCGGGGGGCGGAAGCGTATCTGAAAGAGCATCCGCAAAAAGATCTCGAAGTGCTGGACTGCCGCGGGGCGTTTTTGATGCCGGGCTTCAACGACAGCCACATGCATTTCCTCCATTACGCGAAATCCAAGCTGGGCTCGGTCGATCTGCGCGGCACGAAGTCCGTCGGCGAGATCGCCGCGCGCATGAAGAAGGGGCTGGAGAAGTACGACCCCGCCTCGGGACTGTGGCTGCTCGGCGAGGGCTGGAACCACGATTATTTCACCGACGAAAAGCGCTATCCCACGGCGGCCGATCTCGACGCGGTGACGGCGGACTATCCGCTGCTGGTCATGCGCGCGTGCTTCCACATCGGCGTGCTCAACTCCAAAGCCATGGAGCTGGTGGGGCTCGACAAGGCCGCGGCGGAAAAGATGGACGATTTCGCCGGCAAAAATCCCGACGGCACGCCCAATGGCGTCGTCAAGGAGCACGTCGTGGACAACATCAAGGCCAACCTGCCCGCGCCCGATTTGAAAACGCTGCTGGACATGGTGCTGGCCTGCCAGAAGGATCTGTTCGCCCGCGGCATCACCAGCATCCAGTCGGACGACTTCAAATACACGCCCGACGGCTGCGCCTACGAGATGATGCGCCTGCTGCGCGACGCTTCGGAAGACGGGCGGCTCAAGGTGCGCTGGGGCGAGCAGGCGCTGCTGCCCACCAAGGCCGAGCTCGACGAATTCTTCGACCGCAAGGGCTGCGACGACAGCTACGGCAACCGCAGCTTCAAGATCTCCACGGTCAAGCTGCTCACCGACGGCTCGCTCGGGGCGCGCACGGCCTACATGCGCCGGCCCTACGCCGACGATCCTTCGACGCGCGGCCTGCCGACCTACACGCAGGAGGAGCTGGACGCGCTGGTGCTGAAGGCGCACGAGAACAACATGCCCGTAGCCATGCACGCCATCGGCGACGGCGCCATGGAAATGGCGCTTGGCGCCATCGAGCGCGCCCGCAAGGCGATGCCCTACGTGCACCCGCGCCACGGCGTCGTCCACTGCCAGATTACCGACCGGCGCCAGGTGGAGCGCTTCAGGGAGCTCGACGTGATCGCCTTTATCCAGCCGATTTTCATCGATTACGACATGCACATCGTTTTCGACCGCGTCGGCAAAGAGCTGGGAAGCACGTCTTACGCCTGGAAGGATTACATCGAATCGGGCGTGCACGCGCCGTTCGGCACCGACGCGCCCGTGGAAGACTTCAATCCCATGCGCGGCCTGTACTGCGCCGTCACCAGCCGCGACCTGAACGGCGAGGGGCCGTTTTTGCCGCGGCAGATCCTCAGCCGCGAGCAGGCGCTCTACGGCTACACGGCGGCGGGAGCCTGGGCGACTCACGACGAGGACGTGAAAGGCAAGATCAAATCCGGCATGTACGCCGACTTCATCACGGTGGACCGCGACCTGCTGAAATGCCCGGAACGCGACATCCTCGCCGCCAAGGTCACGGCGACGTATATCGGCGGCGAAAAAGTGTTTTAACGGGGCAATCGGGAGAAACGATCTTTCTTAAAAACAGGGGGAAAAAAAAAATGGCGGACAATCAGAATCTCGTTTCTCAGCTCAGTTCCGAAAAGACGGAATTCAAGCGCGAGATCACGCTGTTCGGCGGCGTCAGCATCCTCGGCGGCATCATGATCGGCGGCGGCATCTTCTATCTCGGCTCCTACGTTTTGCAGCGGGCCGGTTTCAGCCTCGGGCTGTCGCTGCTGTGCTGGTTCGCGGGCGGCGTCATCTCGCTGCTGGGCGGCCTGTGTTTCGCCGAGCTCGGCGCGATGATCCCCAAGGCCGGCGGCGTCACGGTGTACCTGAACACGGCGTATCATCCGCTGGTCGGCTTCATCAGCGGCTTCAACAGCTGGCTCCTGACGGGCCCCGCTTCGTTGGCCGCGGGCGCGGTGGCGCTGACGGCCATGTTCGGCCTCGGCGGCGTGGCGGCGCAGATCGCCGCTTCCGCCATCCTGATCGCCTTCACCGCCTACAACTGCTTCGGCATCAAGCGCGGCTCCGTGCTGCAGAACGTCACGATGGTCGCCAAGCTGATCCCCATCTTCATCATCATGGGCTCGGCGTTTTTCATGGGCGACGTTTCGCCCGACCTTTCCTTCACGCCCATGGACGGGGCGGTCCCCTTCTCCAAGGTGCTGAACATGATCGGCTTCGCCACGCTGGCGACGCTGTGGGCCTACGAGGGCTGGACGAACCTCAACGCCGTCACCGAGGAGATCAGGGACCCGAAGCGCAACCTGCCGCTGTCGCTGATCATCTCCATCTCCGGCATCGCCGTGCTCTACATGCTGTTCAACTACGCGATTTACCGCGTGCTGCCTCTGGCCGAGATGCGCGCCATGATCGAGGCGAAAAAGCTCTATCTGGGCACGGAAGTCGCCCTGCGCCTGCTGGGCGGCGCCGGCGGCATCCTCGTCACCGTGGGCATGGTCGTCTCCATGCTCGGCTCCATCAACGGCATGACTATCGCCTTCCCGCGCAACTACTACGCCATGGCCAAGGAAGGGCATTTCTTCCGCTCGTTCGCCAGGCTGCATCCCACCTACAAGGTCCCCACGGCGCCGATCCTCTGCCAGTGCGTCATCTCCATCGCCTACATCTGGGTGCGCAGCCTCGACCAGCTCACCAACCTGGTGGTTTTCGGCTCGATGCTCATCAACGTGCTGATCATCGCCGCCGTGCTGGTGTTGCGCAAAAAACTGCCCGATCTGGAACGCCCCTACAAGGTGTGGGGCGGCGCGTTCACCGTCTGCCTGACGCTGCTGATCAACTTCGGCATGATGGTCAACACGCTGATCAACGACCCCGTCACCTGCGTCACCGGGCTCTCCATTCCCTGCATCGCGGCCTGCGTCTATTTCTACTTCGGCTTCAGAAACAAAAAGGAAGAACAGCGGTAGCCGAAAACACGCCACGCTGCGGGACGGAATGTTCCGCGGCGTTTTTTCATGACGGGGCGCGACGCCTCGTTCGGAGGAACGGAACATGAGAAAATTCGCTCTTGTCAACGGGAAAATCTACGTGGAACGCGGCCGCTTCGCGCAGGCGCTCTACGCCGAAGACGGCGTGATCCGCCTCGTCGGACGCGACGACGAGATCAGATCGGCCGCCGGGCGCGGCGCGGAGGTCTTCGACTGCGAAGGCCGCACGGTGATCCCCGGCCTCAACGACAGCCACATGCACCTGCTCGGCGTCGGCATGGAGATGTCGCAGCTGCGGCTGAACGGCGCGCGCTCCGTCGGCGAGATCGTCGCGCGCGGACAACGCTTCCTCGCCGAGCATCCCGAACTGTGCCGCCACGGCATCGCCGGCATCGGCTGGAACCAGGACCTTTTCGACGAAGGCGAAAAGCGCCTGCCCGACCGGCACGACCTCGACCGAATCTCCACCGACGTCCCCGTGATCGTCGAGCGCGTCTGCCGTCACATCGCCGCCGTCAACACCAAGGCCATCGAGATGCTCGGCCTGGGCAGAAATTCGCCGCAGTACGAAAACGGCGAGTTCGAACTGGAAGCGGACGGCTTCCCCAGCGGCGTCTTCAAGGAACAGGCCGTTGCCCGCGCGAACCGGCTGATCCCGCCCAAGTCGGCCGCGGAATACGAAGACATGTTCGTCAAAGCCGCCGATTACGCCGTCGCCCATGGCCTCACCAGCGTGCAGTCGAACGACGCCGGCTTCGTCCCCGTTCCCGTCGGCGCGCTGATGGAGATCGTCGATCGCGCCCACGCCGGCGGCCGCACGGCGCTGCGCTACCGCCACCAAATGACCTTCCGCGGCGTCGGCGAATTTCAGGAATTTCTGCGCGGCGGCGCGCG
>ERZ507734.237-NODE-237-length-9684-cov-6.85783_pt1 | contig 9684 bp, 6 predicted proteins | sample MGYA00513104_ERZ507734 | MGnify/ENA metagenome assembly ERZ507734 | reverse complement strand
CATATCTTGTATCCGTATCAAAGATACCGTAAATCAGATAACCATAATCTAAAGGAACAGATAATCCACCATTGATAAGCCCTGTAACTGTATCAGGAGAGATAATGATGTTATATAACTTCCGCGCTATCCCTTCTATGTCTGCCATATAGCTATCCTATGTTTAAATAAAGGACTGAGGATGTACATCATTTTTGCAAGAAATAAGCGATGTTAATTTACAAGAGAATAATTAGCTTGATAAGTGTTACTATAATCTAATTGTTACAAACTGTCTTGCGTGAGATGTATTAATTCAATAAATAATAAAGCGCATATAAGTATTCGATTAGTGATTGGATACGCAGAAGTTTGGATGTTAAAATTATTGGTTTATATGTATTTGCTCTGACTTGTTCATGGCAGAAACAGGTTATGACTCATGAACAGGCTGTTTATGTGAACACATCGACAGCATCATGTTGTGCCGTCGATATCCTTCACGAGCAAACATTGACGGATTCACCAGAGTGATATCCGCTTCCGGCGTGAGAGCGGGGGCTATAGCATAAATAAAAGCAGGGCTAACACCAATCGTTTCATTACGTCCTGCCGCGAACTACGGCGGGGGAAAAGCGATTGGTTTGCATTATGGCGTGACGACCACGGAATCGACGATGAGACGTGGGTCGAAGGTGTGAAACGTGGTAACTTCCGTTTGCATCCGGGTACGGTTTCCGAGGGTTGTATTACTATCACCCATAATTCTGATTTTGCCATGATCCGGAATGCGCTTATGAATACATCGTTAGTACAGGTTCCCTGCATGCGTTCCCTGATGGCTCGCGGTTGGGTGGAGGTTGTTGCCAGTGGCTCTAATAACGCTTGCCCGTAAAATCAGTAAGATTATTTATTTTATATTGCTGTTTTTGGTTCTGGGACGTGCACTTCCAAGACCGGAAATCTATCTCGATTATGATATCGCAAGAGATATTTGCCACTTCTTATTCGGGATTGTGAATGCCGATACGATGTATGACACTTTCTTTTATATATCGCTGATAATAGTGATATTCCTTTCAGCTGTGCTTTACATTATGACATTGCAGTTAATTTCAACGATAAGGAGCAAATGAGATGCCAATCCCTCCGTATATGTGGCTTAAAGACGATGGTGGCGCAGACACGAAAAGATCTGTTGATGTTCAGGAGCGAGAAGGTAGCATCGAAACCCGCTTATCACCATACCCCCTCATCCCCTGAACACCTCCCGCCGGTGCCATGCCACAAACCCTTCCTGCGGATAGCATTCTTTCCCCTGCGGCAAGGTAATCGGCTTACCATCAAAATCCCAGAACAGCCTGCCAACAATGCCCCCGCCGTTCACCGCTGGCGAAACCTGGATGCGCATATCCTCATCCAGACCAATGGATCCTTTATCAAAAGCCTTATGGTGAATCGCGCAGAGCGCCAGGCCGTTAGGGATTTCGCAGGGGCCGCCGTGCTGCTTCCATTTGATATGGGCCGCTTCCAGAGCGACGGAGGTATTATCATGGCGCATATTGAAGCCGCAGATCGCGCACTCATAGTTATAGGCGCGCAGCACCTGCTGGCGAAAATGTGGGTCGCGCTCTTTGCGGATCTGCAGCAGATCAAACCCCATCTCTTCTGCCAGTTCTTCCTGAATACTCTCCGGAAAGTGCGCCTCGAGGATCTGATGGGCGAGGGTATTGATCAGCTTCTTATTTCTGTTGAGTAGCGCAAAATGCGGCTCATCAAAGCCGCCGGCGACGTGGCAGAGCTCCAGCTCTTTGCCGGGCGGCTGTCGGCTGCCCTGGGTTGAACACTGCTCGCTGTTGTGCAGCTCCCAGAAGCCGTCGCCTTTCAGGCGCCAGAAGGGCATGTCCGGCCGGTACTGGCGGCGCTGCGGGCCAAAGCGTTCCAGCAGGCTATGCAGCTCATCGCGTATCTCCGAGGCGTAGTCGAACATCCGCGCATGGCCGCGCTGGTACTGCGAAAGGACGTACAGCAGTAACAGTGGCTTATGCGGCGCACGCTGTTCGCCTTTGCGCCAGATGGTGATGTTCTCGATCGCGTGTTGCAGGGTCGTGCTCGAGGGCATAGCGTTACATTGGCAGCTAAATAAATGCGATAATGCTCGCAAAATCCTTGCCGATCAACCCACCAGATGCGGCGATTCTACGTGGATCGCGATTTAACTATCACTGCTAGTTATTTGTTCGAAAAGCCCATAGCTTTCTATTTATACTCAAGCTTCGCGCCATCAGATAGCTATGTCTTATGAAAAAACTACCGGACCATTTATCCAGGGAATGCATCATCGCCGCCATTCGCGCTTACGATGCAGGCGTTGCGCATCAGTTTAAAAGCGCGCGTCTGTATGAGATCGAGTTTGAGGGGCGTCGGTATCCTTCAAAAGCCATCGTCGGGTTAGCGGCCACGCTTGCGACAGGCACGGAATTTACCCCGACGGATTTCAGCGGAGGGATTAAATCCAAATGCGTGCGTCTGTTACTGGATCAAGGATTTACGATCGCGTCGCAGGGCGCTGGCGATGACGAGGTTGCGCTTTTCCCCGATGAGGGACAGACGACTATGGAGTTCGTGGAAGGGGCGGCGATGCAGGTGGTGGTCAATCGCTATGAGCGCGACCGTCAGGCTCGTCAGGCGGCGCTTCGCCTGCATGGCTGCCGGTGTCAGGTATGCGGTCTGGATATGGCCAGCCGCTATGGCGAAATCGGCCAGGGTTTTATCCATATCCACCATCTCATTCCGCTGGCCGGGATCAAGCAGGACTACCGTCTGAACCCTGAAACCGATCTGATCCCGGTATGTCCCAATTGCCATGCAATGCTGCACCGGCGAGATCCGCCGTTTACTCCCGAAGAGCTGAAGGCCCGGCTGCGCCCCGCAGACTGACATCCTACAGCGCTCGCTTTAATTACATCACACACAGCACAAACCCCACGCTACCTTACCGGTAGCGTGGGCTCACACTCTCTTACTTATCCCGCGTCTCGCCAGCCTCCCAGCTGTAGCTCCCATCGGCCGCTAACGCATCGCCCAGCTCCTGATACTCGAACTGATAAAACTCAGCCTGGGTGCCGTACCCGGCGTAGTCTACCGCCGCCAGGCCGACGAACGCCCCGGTAAAGAACCCGCCGTAGCTCTGCAATACATAGTCATCGGACAGTACCGCGGCATCCAGCTGGACCGGGATCTCGGTGAACGACACGCCATCGAAGCTGTATTCATAGCTGTAGGTCTGCTTGCGGACCTTGGTCCGGAACCAGACGTATTCCACGCCGTCCGGCACCTTGATGGCGTTATCTTTCAGGTACGACGTGTATTTTCCGCGGTTATTTTCGCCAACTTCGATGACCTTGCCGTTAATTTCATTCCAGGTCAGGAACACGAAGCTCCAGTGGCGGTCGTTATAGTAATTCGTTAATCCGGCCATCTGCTGGTAGCTGAAGGGCTCGAATTTCACCTTCACCGCGGCGTCAAAATAGAAGGCCTGCCAGCGGCGGGCAATCAGCGACAGGTCATGCGTATTGGCTAACGAACCCTGGCCGATTAAGGTTAATTTGCCGTTGCCGGTGGTGCCCATTTTGGCCGTAAACGGCACCCGCAGGGTATTCCAGTTCGGGTCGAGTGCTGGCGAGGTAAAGTCATCCTGCTGGCTATTATCGCTGGCGCTTTCGGTGAAGATGGCGTCTTTCGGCCCTTCGACGAAGGTTTTCCCGCCGTGACCGCCTTCAATACGCGGCCAGCCCTCGTCGTCCCAGTACACTTTCTGGATCGAGGTTTCCCGGCCGAGGGTTGACCAGCCGCGCGGGTCGTAGATAGATTCCCCCGGGCGATTCCACGGCCGGGCGCAGAGCGAGGCGTAATACCATTCGCCTTCCGGGGTGGAGACCAGCGCGCCATGGCCCTGTTTCTGGATGTAGCTGTCCGGGGTGTCGACGTTGGTTAAGAACACGTCGCCCGGCTCGGTTTCGAAGCTGTCGGCCTCGAGGGTTTTCGACCGCGCCACCACCTCCTGGTGGGTAAACACGGTGCCGCCCTGGGCGGCAAACAGATAGTAGTAGCCGTTCAGTTTATAGAGGTGCGGCCCCTCGACCAGTGCCACGGCGGTGCCGCGGTAGATGGTGCGCGCGGTTTCCGGCATTAACTTCAGCGTGTTGGTATCCAGCTCCGTTAAGGTAATGCCATCGAAGGGGTGATGGTACTCCCGGTGATCCCAGGTTTGCTGGACGATATATTTCCGGCCATCGTCGTCATGGAACAGCGAGGCGTCAAACCCGACGCCGTTCAGCTTGATCGGGTCGCTCCACGGGCCTCGAATATCCTTCGCGGTGGTCAGGTAGTTGGTCATGTCTTTAAAGGCGCCTTCGGTGACCTTCACATCGGTATACACCAACCAGAATTGCCCATCGGCCCAGGAGAGCGCCGGCGCCCAAATGCCGCCGGAGGAGGGGTTGCCCTTCATGTCCAGCAGGGTGGTGGTGGAGAGCGGCGAAGGCAGCAGGTTCCAGTTTTTCAGGTCTTTCGACTCATGTAAACGCACGCCCGGGAACCACTCAAACGTCGAGTTGGCAATATAGTACGTATCCTCGACGCGAATAATACTGGGGTCGGCATTAAAGCCGCGTAATATCGGGTTTTGAATAAGTGACATTTCATTACACCTTTTAAAATGGAAAGTTACGGATCGGTCTGATTTATAATTTTTTTAACTACACGCGGATCTCATCCAACTGACGGTTGATGTCGGTAACATGTTTATCGGAGATCGGATAAACCTGCATGATCACCATCGAAATAGCGGCCAGCGCGATCGGGATCCACACCGCGGTCATAATGATCCCGTCGATGGCGCTGGCGCTCTGCACGGCGCCGCTTTCATTAAATCCATACACCGCCAGCAGCCACAGCGGGATAGCGCCGCCGATGGTGAAGCCGATCTTGAAGAAGAGTCCCATAATGGCATTGATAATGGCGGCATTGCGTTTGCCCGATTTTAATTCGCCGTACGCGATAACTTCCGGTACCAGCGCCCACATAAAGCCGGTGGCGGAGGTTAAGCCCCATTGTTTAATAAAGGTGGCGATGTAGGCCAGCCACAGGGCGTCGTGCATCCCTTCGCGTGACCAGACGTAGGTCAGCAGTTCGCCGACGATGAACATGGCGAGGAACAGATGGAAGAAGCCTTTTTTGCCAAAGATTTTTTTCAGTTTCGGCCAGAACACCGGGAAGGCGATGCCGGGAATAGACGCGACGAGACCCACGGCGCCCATCCATTCGGAATGGCCGACGACGAACTGGTTGAAGAAGCCGTTAACGGTGTTCATGAAGAACATGAAGGTAAAGGCCAGCATGAAGAACATGCCGAGGATCACCAGCGGGCGGTTATGTCTGAGTTCGTGGAAAAGGTCAGTAGTTTTGACGTTGGCGGTCTGCTCGGCGGTCGCGACAACGCGTTCTTTGGTGAATTTATAACAGATAAACAGGGCCACCGCGCCGATGATCATATAGATGGCGTACACACCAAACCAGGCGTAGTTCGCTGACGGATCGGTATAGTTGCCCAGATTCAGCTTAAGGCCGAAAAAGCCGGTGTCCTTCAGGCTGCGATCTTTCGGCGCCGCCATCTGCACAAACATCGGGAACAGGGTATAGACCAGCAGGTTGGCGCTGTTGGCCAGCATCATGCGGGTACTGGTCAGTTTATCGATCGATTCCGGGTCGCGGGTCAGCGAGGCATTCAGCGAGCCATAGGGAATATTGACTAAGGAATAAACCAGGTCCAGCGCCAGATAAATAATAAAGGCGAAGGCCACCGAACCTTTCACTCCAGGGATGGGCGCGAACAGTAATGCCGACAGGATCACCAGCGGCACGCCGGCTCTTAACAGCCATGGACGATATTTCCCTGCTTTCGAGGTTCGTTTATCCACGTAGGTTCCGACCATCGGATCCCAAAACACATTAATGATACGGACAAAAAGAAAAATAAAGCCTGCCGTTGCCGTGCTGATGGTATTTACCGTCAGCATATGCAAAGCCAGAAAACCCCCAATTGTGCCGAAAACCAGGTTTTGCGCAAAGTCGCCCATGCCATAACCAATTCGTTCTCCGCGGGTTAATTTATGATATTCATCATGGCGACTGTGCATTATGTTTTTACTCATTCTAAGCAGACTCCGGTTTGTTTTGTGTAGGTGAAACACTTTCTGACACAGTTGACCTGGAAGAATCTATTACGTTTTTAAATTACGTAATTATGTTTTTTTACTTCTGTGATCCTCGAAGCAAAGGCCTGTATCGCCTGCGTTGAACCGTTATCCGCCACTAATTTTTTGGCAGGCAGACATTGCGACAAAACCGGCATTTTAATTTGGTATGGATACCTGAATTCCCCAAGGAGTGTACTCTATACGCGCGCGAAGCGAGATATTTAAAATAGTTTTATTTGCGAGATGGCTCACATTTGAGCATTTTCTCAATCGCCGAGTGAAATAACGTAATTGAGCAACCGACGATGAGAATACACGATGTGTCACAGTTGTTAATTTTCCTGTTTCTCAATTTCGGAGTTCATCATGCAAACCTATTTCGACCAGGTTGATCGCGTTCGCTTTGCCGGACCCAAAACCGATAATCCGCTGGCGTTTCGCCACTATAATCCGGATGAAATCGTGCTGGGAAAACGCATGGCCGATCATCTGCGTTTTGCCGCCTGTTATTGGCATAACTTCTGCTGGAATGGCGCGGATATGTTTGGCGCCGGCTCGTTTGAGCGTCCCTGGCAGGCCGCGGGCGATGCGCTGGAAATGGCTAAACGCAAAGCGGACGTAGCGTTTGAATTTTTCTATAAACTCAACGTGCCGTATTACTGCTTCCACGATGTCGATGTCTCGCCAGAAGGCGCGTCGCTGAAAGAGTATTTGCATAATTTCGCCATCATGACCGAGGTGCTGGCGGAGAAACAGCAGCAAACCGGCGTGAAACTGCTGTGGGGCACCGCCAACTGCTTTACCCACCCGCGCTACGGCGCCGGGGCGGCGACCAACCCCGATCCGGAGGTATTTGCCTGGGCGGCCACGCAGGTAGTGACCGCCATGAACGCCACCCACCAGCTCGGCGGCGAAAACTATGTGCTGTGGGGCGGCCGCGAAGGTTACGAGTCTCTGCTGAATACCGACTTGCGCCAGGAGCGTGAGCAGATTGGCCGCTTCCTGCAGATGGTGGTAGAGCACAAGCATAAGATTGGCTTTGGCGGCGCGCTGCTTATCGAGCCGAAACCGCAGGAACCCACTAAGCATCAGTACGATTACGATGTCGCGACGGTGTATGGTTTCCTGAAGCAGTTTGGTCTGGAAAATGAGATCAAGGTGAACATTGAAGCCAACCACGCCACCCTGGCGGGGCACTCTTTCCACCATGAAATCACCAGCGCCATCGCGCTGGGCATTTTCGGCTCCGTTGATGCCAACCGCGGCGATGCGCAGCTCGGCTGGGATACCGATCAGTTCCCGAACAGCGTGGAAGAAAATACCCTGGTGATGTATGAGATCCTCAAAGCCGGGGGATTCACCACCGGCGGCCTGAACTTTGACGCCAAAGTTCGCCGGCAGAGCACCGACAAATACGACATGTTCTATGGCCATATTGGCGCCATGGACGTGATGGCGCTGTCCCTTAAACTGGCGGCGCGCATGATTGAGGATGGCAAGCTCGAACAGGGGCTGGCAAAACGCTATGCCGGCTGGCAGGGCGAGCTGGGGCAGAAAATTATGAGCGGGCAGATGTCGCTGGATAATATTGCCCGGTACGCTGAGCAGCATAATCTGAATCCGCAGCCTCACAGCGGGCGTCAGGAATTACTCGAAAATCTCGTCAATACTTATATCTTTGGTTAAATTTTGCTGACATGCCCCTGCGGGGGCATGTATTACGCCGTCTGTCCGCTGCCGGAAAATAGCGTTTATGTGTTCATGCTGTTTTTTTTTGTCAGTGCCTAAAGACCATCTGTTTAATATCAGTGAAGGAGGAAAAGTAGCGATAATTGTGTAATGCCTCTGTGACCGTACAAAATAAAAAATAACTTGTTCTGATGATAGCGACATATTCTGTCAGCTCAGAATAGGCTGGTTATTGTCTGAATAAAATTAACCTATATTGAGAAACTCATGACAATGATAAAAAAGCTTCCATTAACTATGGCGGTTATCGCCGCGTTTTTTCCGCTTACCTCTGTAATGGCCCAAGAATTTACGCAGGAACAGATCGACGCCATCGTCGCCAAAGCCGTTGATAAAGCGCTGGCCGACCGCCAGGCGAAAATCGACGCCGCGGCCGACAAAAAGGTCGACGTGATCACCAACCCGCAGACCACCGCCGCCTCGCCGGATATGGCCATTCCGTTCGGCCTCAAGTTCAGCGGCTACGCCCGCTATGGCGCCCACTTCCAGACCGGCGACCAGAAATATGTCGGCGTCGACGGCTCTTACAACGGCGCATCGGCGATCGGCCGTCTGGGCAACGAAAGCAACGGCGGCGAATTCCAGATCAGCAAGGCCTTCAAAAGCGCGCAGGGGGCTATCTGGGATCTCAACGTGATGTTCGACCACTGGAGCGATGAAGTTAACCTGAAGAAAGCCTACGTCGGCGTCACCAACGTGCTGGAATCCAACCCCAACGCCTATATCTGGGCCGGCCGCGACTTTCACCAGCGTCCGCAACAGGGGATCAACGACTACTTCTGGATGAACCACGACGGCCAGGGCGCCGGAGTGAAGAACTTTGATATCGGCGGCGTGCAGTTCGACGTGGCGGCGGTGTCGCAGGTGAAATCCTGTAGCCCGGAAGTGATGGCCGACGAGACCAACCCGTCGCGCATCACCTGTACCGGCAGCTCCGATACCGGCGACAACGGCCACTACGCGCTGACCACCAAAACCCACAACATCAAGGCCGGGCCGATCGACGTCGAGGTGTACGCCAACTACGGCTTTGACTCGAAGGCGGTGGACAGCGACGCGCGTCTCGAAGCCTGGCAGGGCGGCCTGGTGCTGAGCCACACCAACGACAGCGGGGTGAACAAGGTGATCCTGCGCTACTCCGACAACTCGGATAACAGCGTCTACAACAAAACCGACGACCTGACCACGGTCTACGCCAGCTTCGAGGGCAGCCATAAATTCACCCAGCAGGCGCAGATCGAATACCTGCTGGCCTTCCACGACTACGACAACGGCAAGGACAACACCGACAACCGTAAAAACTACGGCGCCATCGTGCGGCCGATGTACTTCTGGAACGATGTGCACTCCACCTGGCTGGAAGCGGGCTACCAGCGCGTGGATTACGACCAGGGCGGGGATAACCACGGCTGGAAGCTGACGCTGTCGCAGAACATCGCCATCGGCATGGGGCCGGAGTTCCGCCCGATGCTGCGCTTCTACGTGACCGGCGGCCAGGTGGACAACGAGCACACCGCGAAGGTCAACAACACCAAAGACCAGCAGCTGGATTCGCTGAACGTCGGCGGGATGTTTGAGGCGTGGTTCTGATGCGATAGCGTTGTTGAAAGAGCGTTCCCGGCTGGCGCTACGCTTAGCCGGGCTACAACTGGTGCGCTCCATTTATGCCGGATGGCGGCATATATGCCTTATCCGG
>ERZ507734.220-NODE-220-length-10508-cov-5.4061_pt1 | contig 10508 bp, 8 predicted proteins | sample MGYA00513104_ERZ507734 | MGnify/ENA metagenome assembly ERZ507734 | reverse complement strand
TTCAGACGTGTGCTCTTCCGATCTTCGCCTCCCCGCGATAGAAAATCTCCCCGCCAGCAATGCGCGGCTGGCCGAAGACCGACATCAGCAGCGTTGATTTACCGGCGCCGTTGGCGCCGATCAGCGCCACCGTTTCCCCCTCGTTGACGGTGAGGGAAACCTGCTTCAGGGCCTGGATCGGTCCGTAGAAGACATCCACCTCATCAAAGGCAAGCAATGGCAGGCTCATCGGCACGTCTCCTCTTCCTCAGCGCCAAGATAGGCGGCAATCACGCTGGCGTTGGCCTGGATCGCCTGCGGCGCGCCGCGGGCGATGACATCCCCGTGATCGAGGACGATGATATGATCCGAAATCTCCATCACCATCCCCATATCATGTTCGATCAGTAGCACCGTGATGCCGTGCTGCTGGCGCAGAAAGCGAATAATCCGGCTCAGCGCCTGGGTTTCCACGGGATTGAGGCCGGCGGCCGGCTCGTCCAGACAGATCATCTCCGGGCGGGTACACATGGCGCGGGCGATCTCCAGCCGCCGCTGCTGTCCATAGGAGAGGGTTCCCGCCAGACGGTTGGCGCAGTCCACCATCTCCACCACCTCCAGCCAGTAAAAAGCGCGATCCAACGCCTGACTTTCCGCCTGCCGATAGCCACGGGTATTGAGGATCCCGGCCAGCAGATGGCGGTTGACCTGGGTATGCTGGGCCACCAGCAGATTCTCAATCACCGACATCTCGCGGAATAAACGTATATTCTGGAAGGTGCGCGCCAGGCCAGCGCGGTTCACCAGATGGGTGCCACCGAACATCTTGTAATAGATCCGCCGCCCCAGCTGCGCCGGGTGGAGAAAATCGTCCGGGTGAAGCTTCTGCCCCAGCACCTGAATGACATCGGTGACCTTTTCCCGCGCCCGCAACACGATACTGCCCCCGGTCGCCCGGTAAAAACCGGTCAGGCAGTTAAACACCGTAGTCTTGCCCGCGCCGTTGGGGCCGATCAGGGCGGTGATCGACCCCCGCTCCACCTCCAGATTGACATCATTCAGCGCTTTAATGCCGCCGAAATGCATCATCAGATGCTCAACGCGTAAGATGCTGTCGGTCATGGCGCGACTCCTTTTCGCAACGCAACCCCGCTGCGGCTGGTGCGCACCAGGCCGCGCGGCCGCCAGATCATCATCATCACCATTAGCACGCCAAACAGTAGCACCCGATATTCGTCAAAACCGCGCAGCAGCTCCGGGGTGACCGTCAGAACAAACGCCGCCAGCACCACCCCCAGGGTGGAGCCCATTCCCCCGAGCACCACAATCGCCAGGATCAGCGCCGACTCAAAAAAGGTGAACGACGTCGGGTTAACAAACCCCTGATAGCTGGCGAAGAACACCCCGGCGATGCCGGCGGTCGACGCGCCGAGCATAAACGCCGAGAGTTTCACCAGCACGTGGTTGAGCCCCATCGCCCGACAGGCGATCTCATCTTCGCGCAGCGCCTCCCAGGCGCGGCCGATGGGCATCCGCGTCAGGCGATGCTTCACCAGCAGCACCAGCATCACCACCAGGCACAGCACGGCGTAGAGAAAGATGAATTTCAGGTTGGGGTTGTAGCTGACGTGGAAAAACTCATGGATGGGGATGCCGCCATCTTTCGCCCGGCGGGTAAACTCGAGGCCAAACAGCGTGGGGGACGGCACCGGTACGCCGTTAGGGCCGCCGGTGAAGCTCACCCAGTTGTTAAGCACCAGGCGGATGATTTCGCCAAAGCCGAGGGTGACGATAGCCAGATAGTCGCCATGCATGCGCAGCACCGGAAAGCCGAGCAACGCCCCGGCGAGGGCCGCCATCACCGCCCCCAGCGGCAGCATCGCCCAGAAGCCGAGGCCCAGGTACTGGTAGCCCAGCGCAAGGCCGTAGGCGCCGATGGCGTAAAACGCCACATAGCCCAGGTCGAGCAAGCCCGCGAGGCCCACCACAATATTCAGCCCCAGGCCGAGCAGGACGTAGATCAGCCCAAGGATGGCCACGGTCAGCAGATATTTTGTGGCGAGCAACGGAAAGGCAATGGCCAGGACCACCAGCAGCGGCATTATCCAGCGCAGCCGCGAACGGTAGCCCGGCGGCCGGACGTACACCCCGTCATCCGCCCCCTCAAAGCGGTTAATAAAGGCTTTTCCCCTGTGGCTCTGCAGCAGCAGGCTGAGCGCCAGTCTGCCGGCCATCACCACCGCCACCAGGATCGCCACCCGCGCAGGCGCGAGGGTAAAACCATACCCTTTGAGCACCACGCCGACGATCGGGCCAAAAACAATTAACGCGCAAAGGCCGGCCAGTACGCTGTCGAGCAGCGCGTTTTGGATAGCCCGCGCAGGCTGGCGCGTCAGTTCACCCATAAAGCCTCCTTAGACCTTGGCCACCAGCGGACGTCCCAGCAGCCCCTGCGGGCGAAAAATCAGGATCGCTACCAGCAGCGCAAAGGAAAAGACATCTTTGTAATCCGAATTCACCAGCCCGGCGAACTGGGCTTCGGCCACGCCGAGCAGCAGTCCGCCCAGCATCGCGCCAGGCAGCGAGCCGATTCCGCCCAGCACCGCGGCGGTGAAGGCTTTGATGCCGATAATAAATCCGATATAGAAGTCGAAGGTGCCGTAGTTCATGGTCACCAGCACGCCGGCCAGACCGGCCATCGCCGCACCGATGACAAACACCAGGGAGATCACCCGGTCGGTATTGATGCCAAGGATCGCCGCCATACGCCGGTCCTGCTGGGTAGCGCGACAGATGCGCCCCAGCCGGGTGTACTGGATAATCCAGGTCAGGGTCAGCATCCCCACCAGCGCCGCGACGAGAATAAACACCTTGGTCCAGGTGATCTGCACCACCCCATCGCCCACCGTCATGCGCAGCGCGCCGCTGAGCAGCGTCGGGATCCCCTGCTGGTTCGGCCCCTGGCTCAGCTGGACATAGTTCTGCAGAATCAGCGACATGCCGATAGCCGAGATCAGCGGCGCCAGCCGCGTCGAGTTGCGCAGCGGCCGGTAGGCGATGCGCTCGATCGCCCAGCCATATACGCCGGTGACCACGATGGTGAACACCAGGGTGGCGAAAATCAGCAGCGGAAAGGAGTGGATCCCGAAGAAAGAGAGCAGCGCCAGGCCGATGGCGCACAGGTAGGCGGAGACCATATACACCTCGCCGTGGGCGAAGTTGATCATGCCGATGATCCCATACACCATGGTGTAGCCGATGGCGATTAAGCCGTACACCGCGCCCAGCGTCAGCCCATTGATCAGTTGTTGCAGAAAAAAAGCCGTCATAGCCCCTCCAGCCGCCAGGCAGACGGCCGCCGGGTTCCGTTCCCGGTCGACCGCCGTCATGTGACAATTCGCAAGTCAAAAGGACAGAGCGTCCTCAGGTCGTGGCCGATCAGAGCTGGTGATATTTGCCCTTGTCGTCCCACTGATAGACCACGTAGTCGGACACCTTGAGGTCGCCTTTGCCATCCCAGGCTTTCTTGCCCATCACCGTCTCGACGTCGTGGCTCTTCAGCCAGTCGCTGGCTTTGGCGTTATCGGTACCCACGGCGTTCCAGGCCGCGGCAATGGCCTGAATGGAAGCGTAGGCGTAGAGGGTATAGCCTTCTGGTTCAAAGCCGCTGGCGCGGAACTTCTCGATCACCGCTTTGCCATCCGGGAGGGTGCGTGGATCCTGACCAAAGGTCATCAGCACGCCGTTGGTGAACTGCGGCCCGCCGGCGGCCGTGACCAACTCCTCGGTGACGATACAGTCGCCGGAGAAGAATTTGGCCTGCACCCCCTGCTCGCGCATCTGGCGCACCAGCGGGCCCGCTTCCGGATGGCAGCCGCCAAAGTAGACCACGTCCGGCTTGAGGGCGCCGATCTTGGTCACCAGGGCGTTAAAGTCTTTTTCACCGCGGGAGAGGCCTTCGTACAACACTTCTTTGGTGCCGCGCTTCGCCAGCGCCGCGCGGGTGGCATCGGCCAGCCCCTGACCATAGGTGTCTTTATCGTGGATCACGGCAATTTTCTTCGCCTTCAGCACGTCCAGCATATAGTTGGCGGCAATCACCCCCTGCTGGTCGTCACGGCCGCACATGCGGAAGAGATCTTTCATGCCGCGCTCGGTGATCTGCGGGTTGGTCGAGCCAGGGGTAATTGTCAGGATCCCGGCTTCGTCATATACCTCGGAGGCCGGCATCGTTGAGGAAGAGCAAAAGTGCCCCACCACGGCGGAGACTTTCGCTTCATCCACCAGCCGGTTGGCCACCGCCACCGCCTGCTTCGGTTCGCACGCATCATCCCCCTGCACCAGCACAATCTTTTCGCCTTTGATGCCGCCGGCGGCATTGATATCGGCCACCGCCTGCGAGGCCCCCTTCCAGTACTGGGCGCCGTAGGTGGCGTTGGGGCCGGTAAAAGGCCCGGCGACGCCGATCTTCACGTCTGCCTGGGCGTAAAAGGCCATGCTCATACAACCTGCTATCACAACATGAAGCGTCATTGTTTTCAGTTTCAAAGACATTCGGATATTCCTCAGCGATGTAAAGCCTGGCGTCATGGAATGACGCAGAAAATATCACTTACCGTGCGGTGCCGACGTTGGCGCAGCGCCAGGACGGCCAGGGTGGAAGAAGCAAAAATCCCGCCAGGAAGGAGTGGAACACCGGAGAACAGTCGCCCCGGTCGGTACGCACGCGACGGCAACCCGTGCCGTATCCGGCAAGGGCGCATTCCCTTTCAGGTCAGGAGATCGGTTGCCATCACGTGGCGAGCCGGACAACGCGGTATCCGTACCGGCCCGTGAGCTAAACATAGATGCTGTTAGCGGTCGCTGCGCGCCAGCGTGGTGCAAAAATGCGAATATGATCAACAGTGGTGATTATTTTGTTGCGGTAATGTGAAGATGATAACAGGAGAGCCCGTTAAAGGCTCTCCTGTGGCCTGGCGGCTGTTCAGAGTTGGCTGGTGAACGTTCGGGAGATCACATCCTGCTGCTGCTCGCGGGTCAGCGCGTTAAAGCGGACCGCATAGCCGGAGACGCGGATCGTCAGATTCGGATACAGCTCCGGGTGTTCTATCGCATCGAGCAGCTTTTCCCGGTTCAGCACATTGACGTTGAGATGCTGGCCCCCCTCCACCGTCTCCTCGTGGTGGAAGTAGCCGTCCAGCAGCCCCACCAGGTTGTTATCCTGCGCCGACGGCGCTTTGCCGAGGGCCGCCGGCACGATGGAGAAGGTATACGAGATGCCATCTTTGGCGTAGGTAAACGGCAGTTTCGCCACCGAGGTCAGCGACGCCACCGCCCCTTTGCGGTCGCGGCCATGCATCGGGTTGGCCCCCGGGGCGAACGGCGTCCCCGCCCGCCGTCCGTCCGGGGTGTTGCCGGTTTTCTGCCCGTATACCACGTTGGAGGTGATAGTCAGGATCGACTGGGTCGGCACCGCCTGACGCCAGGTGGGGAGCGCCTGAATTTTGCGCATAAAGCGCTCCACCAGGTCGCAGGCGATGGCATCGACGCGATCGTCGTTGTTGCCGTACTGCGGATAGTCGCCCTCAATGACAAAGTCCACCGCCAGCCCGTGGTGATCGCGCACCGGCTTCACCCGGGCGTACTTTATCGCCGACAGCGAATCCGCCGCCACCGACAGGCCGGCGATGCCACAGGCCATCGTGCGGTAAACGTCGCGGTCGTGCAGCGCCATCAGCGCCGCCTCGTAGCTGTACTTATCATGCATGCAATGGATGATGTTCAGCGCGCTGATGTACTGCACCGCCAGCCAGTCCATAAAGTGGTCGAGGCTGGCCATCACGGTGTCGTAGTCCAGCACCTCATCGCGCAGAGGGTCGGTTTTCGGCCCCACCTGGATCTTCAGTTTTTCATCCACCCCGCCGTTAATCGCGTAGAGCAGCGTTTTGGCGAGATTAGCGCGGGCGCCGAAGAACTGCATCTGCTTGCCGATCACCATCGGGCTGACGCAGCAGGCGATGGCGTAGTCGTCGCTGTGAAAATCGCTGCGCATCAGATCGTCGTTCTCATACTGCAGCGACGAGGTGGCGATCGACACCCGGGCGGCATATTTTTTAAACGCCACCGGCAGCGCTTGCGACCAGAGCACGGTCAGGTTGGGCTCCGGCGCCGGGCCCATGGTGTGTAGAGTATGCAGGTAACGAAAGGTGGTTTTACTGACCAGGGTGCGGCCATCCAGCCCCATGCCGCCCAGCACCTCCGTCGCCCAGATGGGATCCCCGGAGAACAGCGAATCAAATTCCGGGGTGCGCAGGAAACGCACCATGCGGATCTTCATAATGAAGTGGTCAATGAGCTCCTGGGCCTGCTCCTCATTCAATAAACCAGCCCGCAGATCGCGTTCGATATAGATGTCGAGGAAGGTGGCTGTGCGCCCCAGCGACATGGCGCCGCCGTTCTGCGACTTCACCGCCGCCAGGTAGGCGAAGTAGAGCCACTGCACCGCCTCCCGGGCAGTGCGCGCCGGGTGAGCGATATCGCAGCCGTAGCGGGCCGCCATCTCCTGCATCTGCAGCAGCGCGCGCCGCTGTTCGGCCAGCTCTTCGCGCAGGCGCAGGGTGGCCTCCAGCGCCTCACCGCGCTCCAGGGCTGGCTGCAGGTCGGCAAACTGCAGCTCACGTTCGCGAACCAGATAGCGGATGCCGTACAGCGCCACGCGGCGGTAATCGCCGATGATCCGTCCGCGGCCATAGCCGTCCGGCAGACCGGTGAGCACTCCCGACTTGCGACAGCGCAGCATATCCGGGGAATAGACATCAAATACCCCCTGATTGTGGGTCTTGCGCAGCACCGTAAACTGATACTCAAAGTCGGGATCCATTTCGCGGCCATAGGCCTCGAAGGCGCTTTTGATCATATTGATGCCGCCAAAGGGATGCAGAGCGCGCTTCAGCGGCTGATCCGTTTGCAGGCCGACGATCTTTTCCAGCGGCTGGTTGATATAGCCCGCCGCGTGGGCGGTGATGGAGGTGGCGACATTGGTGTCAAAATCCACCGGCGCATGGGTGGCGTTCTCGACGCGGATCCCGGCCATCACCTGCTCCCAGAGGGCGGTGGTCGCTGGCGTCGCGTCAGCGAGGAAAGACTCATCGCCCGCGTAAGGGGTGTAGTTATGCTGAATAAAGTCGCGGACGTCGATCTGCGTCTGCCACGCCGTACCGCGAAAGCCCTGCCAGGCGTCGGCGTATCGGACATCCTGGATATCGATATCTACTTTCATGAACATCGTCTCTCTACAGAATAAAAAGTCAGGCCAGCGCCGCCGCGGTGTGGATCCGGCCTAAGCGGATCGCATCGAGGGCAATCATGCGCTCTTCATTGGTAGGAATAACCGCGCAGCGCACCCGGCTGCCGTCGGCGGAGATCAGGCGCTCGCCGGCCGAATTCGGCTGCTGATTGCGGGCGGCGTCCATCTCAAGGCCAAACACCGCCAGCCGCTCGCTTACCAGCCGACGGATCAGCACCGAGTTCTCGCCAATTCCCCCGGTGAAAATAATGCCGTCGAGACGCTGCAGCGCGGCGGCGTGACCGGCAATATGGCGGGCGATGCGATGGACAAAGGTTTTAATCGCCAGGCGGGCGCGGGCATGGCCCTCATGCCACGCCTGCTCCAGCACCCGCAGGTCGGAGGAAAGACCGGAGATCCCCAGCAGGCCGGAGGCGGTGTTGGCCACCCGCTCCAGGTCGCTGAGGGTCTGCCGGGTCTCCCCGGCAATCCACGCCATGGCGCCGAAGTCGACATCGCCGCTGCGGGTGCCCATCATCAGCCCCTCCAGCGGCGTCATCCCCATCGAGGTGTCCACGCTGCGGCCGTTGCGCACCGCGCAGATCGAGGCGCCATTGCCCAGGTGGGCGATCACCAGACCGCTCTCCTGCTCCGGCAACCCGAGCAGCGCCAGGGCGCGCCGGGACACATAGCGGTGCGAGGTGCCGTGGAAACCGTAGCGGCGTACCCCGAGGTTCTGGTAATACTCCCACGGCAGACCATAGAGAAAAGCTTCCGGGGCCAGGGTCTGGTGAAAGCTGGTATCAAAGACCGCCACCTGCATCACCTCCGGGAACAGCCGCTGCGCCGAGGCGATGCCGCTGAGACTGGCGTAGTTATGCAGCGGGGCCAGGGACGATACCTGGCGAATGTTATTGATAACCTCCTCGCTAATAATGACCGACTCGGTGAACAGGTCGCCGCCGTGGGCGACGCGGTGGCCAATCAGGGCCACGCTGTCGATGAGGTCGCGTTGGGCTAATGCCCCGGCAATCGCCTGCAGGGCGCCTTCGTAGCCGCGCTGCGCCAGCGCCACCGGCTCGCCGCCGTTGAGCGAGAGAGACGCCCGTTCCGCGTTGATGCCCTCGGCCACGCCGTTGAGCAGGCAGTCGCAGCTGGCGGCGTCGAGGACGGAAAATTTGATCGACGACGAGCCGCAGTTAATCACCAGTACTACCGGAAATTCAGTCATGTTGTACTCCGCGTGGCCTGAGCCGGATTAGAACAGTTTGTAAACGATATTGAGGATGGTCAGCAGACCAATGGCGGTCACAAAGAGGTTGTCGAGACGGCCACGGTATTTTTCCAGCGAAGGCGCTTTACGAATGGCGTACATCGGCAGCAGGCACAGCAGCGAGGCGATAATCGGCGCGCCCATCGCCTCAATCAGGTCGAGGATATTGGGGTTGGCGTACGCCACCACCCAGGTCGAGCCCATGATGAACACCATGCTCAGGGTATTGAGCTTGCCGCTGGAGACCCGAGTTTTATCCCCTTTATAGCCGAAACGCAGGATCAACCCGTTCAGCCCCTCGAGGGTGCCGAGATAGTGGCCGAAGAACGATTTGAAGATGGCCACCAGGGCGATGATCGACGCGCCATACTCCAGCAGGGTGGCAAACGTGGATTTGGTGCCCGACATCGAGGCAAAGTGGTTCGCCAGATAGGAGAGCACCGGGATATTCTGCGCCTTGGCGTCCGCCATGTTCTGCGGCGAGAGGGTAAACAGGCAGCTGAAGGCGAAGAACATCACCACCGCCACCATCAGCATGCTGGCCCGGGAGATGATCTGCGAGCATTTACGTTCGGTATACTCGCGGCCAAACTGCGCTTCATACTCTTCGCGTTTGGAGACCACAAACGAGGAGACGATCGGCGAGAAGTTAAAGGAGAACACCATGATGGAGATGCCCAGCCATACCGTCACCAGAATGCCGTCGTGACCGGTTAAGGCGATATCGCTGAGGTTGACCTGCTCAATCACCGCGCTATTCCAGTAGGGGATCAGGGACAGGGAGATCACCACCAGGCTGGCGATAAACGGCCACACCAGATAGCTCATCACCTTGACCATCAGGTCTTTGCCAAACCAGATGACAAACGCCATCAGCAGCAGCAGGAGCAGCGCCACCACCCCGCGGTTAAGGGCCGGCATCTGCAGCTGGTTCTCCCAGAAAGTCATAAAGGTATTGGTGATCGTGACGCCATAAATCCACAGCAGCGGGCAGATGGCGAAGAAGTACAGGAAAGTGATCACCACCCCGCCGGTTTTGCCAAAATGCTCTTCCACCGTTTCGGTGATATTGCCGGAGGGGTTAGCCCCCGACAGGCACAGCCGGGCCAGCGCCCGATGGCAATAGAAGGCGATGGGATAGGCCAGCACCAGCATCACCAGGATCGGGATCAGCCCGCCGAAGCCGGCGCGAATCGGGAAAAACAGCACCCCGGCGCCGATAGCGGTGCCAAACAGGCCCAGGGTCCAGGTGGTGTCAGATTTACGCCAGGACGAAAGGCTTGTCTGGCTGGATGCAATGCTCTCAGTCGTACTCATATCCTGTCCTCACTTATGTATTGAATTAAGCGTCAACAAAACCCGTAATTTGCGATACCCGGGAGAGATCGATATTGCCCCCGGAAATCAGGCTGACCGTTTTGCGGTTCTGGATATAGCTGTCTAATTTGCCGCTTAATAACGCGGCGCAGGCCAACGCTCCGGCCCCTTCGGTGATCACTTTATTGCGCTGAATTAAGGCGACCATGCTCTGGCGAATGTCGTCCTCATTCACCAGGACGATGTCATCCACCAGCTGGCGGGCGATTTCATAGGTCAGTTTCCCCGGGCGGGCGACATCGCAGCCATCGGCTAAGGTGCCGGCGTGGCGATGGCTGGTGATCTCCCCGGCATACCAGGAGGCGGCCATGCCGTGAACATTCTCCGACTGCACGCCAATAATACGGATTGTCGGGTTAATGGATTTAATCGCAATCGCGATACCGGCAATTAATCCCCCGCCGCCAATGGGCACGATGACATTATCCACGTCATACAGATCTTCTAATATTTCGAGACCAATCGTTCCCTGCCCGGCAATCACCTGCGGGTCGTCATAGGGGGGAATAAAAATACGGCCCTCAAGTTCAACAATATCGCTGGCTTTGGCGAGGGTATCGTTAAAATTATCGCCATGTAGCACCACTTCCGCCG
>ERZ507734.219-NODE-219-length-10565-cov-4.81313_pt1 | contig 10565 bp, 10 predicted proteins | sample MGYA00513104_ERZ507734 | MGnify/ENA metagenome assembly ERZ507734 | reverse complement strand
CCTGATTGCCGAAGTGCCGCTGGTGTACATCGACCGTCATTATCGTCAGGGGCCGGTGGAGATCGACCAGATCGATCAGCAGCGCTGGATCTCGCCGGGCCCGCACTCTCTCTCTGCCGCCATCGCCACCCGTCGCGACTTTTCCACCACCCGGCTTAACGTCCAGACCTACTATATGGCCACCGAGTTCGTGAAGCGCGGCATGGGCTGCAGTATTACCGACATCTTTTCCGCCCAGCACAACCTGGCCCCGGAGATGATCCATCCCATTATGCCGCCGATCGCCATTAACCTCTGCCTGTTACGCCGGGCCGACGTTTCCCTGAGCCCGATGGCGCAAAAGTTCGTCGATTTTCTCTGCCAGCGTCTGCGCCAGCAGCTCAAGGAGATTAACCTGCGGTTATACCCTGACCATAAAAAGTCAATTGCGCCGCTGGGGTAAATGCTTTGACATAACCCGATAAATTTATCAGCGGTGGATATATCGGGTTATGAATAAACGCATTGTCATTATCGGCGGCGGCGTGGTCGGTCTGGCCACAGCCTGGGAACTGATCAAGCGCGGCCATCAGGTGCAATTACTGGAGCGCAATGCCGAACCGGGCAGCGCCACCAGTTTTGCCAACGGCGGACAATTAAGTTACCGCTACGTCGCCCCTCTTGCCGACAGCGGCGTTCCCCTGCAGGGTATTAAATGGATGGGCAAAGCCGATTCGCCGCTGAATATGCGTCTCAGGATGTCTTTCCAGCAGTGGCGCTGGCTGCTGCAGTTTCTGCGCGCCTGTAATAACCAGACCAATAAAATGAATGGCGACCATATTTTACGCCTGTCGCTGCTCAGCCGTCAGGTCATGCAGGCGTGGCGGGATGAGGATAATCTTGCCGATTTCCACTGGCGGCGCAGCGGAAAATTAATTATCCATCGCCGCGAGTATGATTTTAATAAAGCAGCAAAAGGGATAGATCCTCAATATCAGCAGGCGCTGAATGCTGAAGCCTGCCTGCAGCTGGAGCCAGCCCTTAAATATATTAGTCCTTCTCTGCAGGGCGGAATCTATTCGCCTGGCGATGAAACGGCAGATTGTCATCAGTTCTGCCTTGCCCTGCTCGACAAGCTCAATGCCAGCAGCGACTTTAGCCTGCTGACCCATTGTGAAGTGCGGCGACTTAATAAGCGTGGGGGGCACATCAGCAGCCTGGAGACCAGTCAGGGGACCCTCACCGGCGATGAGTATGTTGTCGCCGCCGGTAACGGCAGCGGTGCTCTGCTGGGCCATCTGGGCGTTCGCGTGCCGCTGTGCGCCCTGAAAGGGTACAGCTTGACCCTCCCCTATCCAGAGAAGGCGGGCATTGCCCCGGACATCAGCGTCACCGACTACGGACACAAAATCGTTTATGCCCGTCTTGGCCAACAACTGCGCATCGCGGCGATGGTGGACATCGGCTACGACAGCGACGAACTGCGCGAAAGCCGCATTCAGGCGCTGAAAAACATCGTCGCCCGCAGCTTTCCCGAACTCGAGGGGCTGGACGAGGCCGAAGTCTGGACCGGCATGCGCCCGTCAACGCCAGCAGGCCCGCCGATGCTGGGGCGCGCCGGATACCCCAACCTGTGGATGAACCTCGGCCAGGGTAGCCTCGGCTTTACCCTCGCCGCCGGCAGCGCGGTGGTGCTGGGCGCGTTAATCGACAATCAGATGCCAGACATTTCTTTAGAAGGTCTCACATGGAAACAAACCGCATGACAATTATTCGCAATAATCCACAACCTCGTCTTTCCGCCAGCGTTGCGTATGGCGATCTGCTGTTCCTCTCCGGCCAGACGCCAAAAAGCAATGAAGACAATATCGTTTTACAAACCCGCGAAGTACTGGAGAAGATCGACGCCCTGCTGGCCGCGGCCGGGAGCGATAAGCAGCACATTCTCTCCGCACAAATCTGGCTTAAAAATATCGAACGTGATTTTGCCGCGTTCAATGAGGTGTGGGTGCAATGGATGCCGGAAGGCTGTAGCCCGGCGCGAGCGGCCGTGCAGGCGGAGATGGCGCGACCAGAAATTCTGGTGGAGATCATGCTCACCGCCGTCAAAGCGTAAAGAACGACAGCAAAGAAAAAGGCCGCAATGCGGCCTTTTTAATTAGTTCAGATTATTTGTCTTTCGGCGACGCGTTTTCGACACGGCTTTTCAGCTTCTGACCGGGTCTGAAGGTCACCACGCGCCGGGCTGTAATGGGAATATCCTCCCCCGTCTTCGGGTTACGTCCCGGGCGTTGGTTTTTATCCCGCAAATCGAAGTTGCCGAACCCGGAGAGTTTGACCTGTTCTCCGTTTTCCAGAGCACGACGGATCTCTTCGAAAAACAACTCGACCAGTTCTTTGGCATCCCGCTTGCTAAGCCCAAGCTTATCAAACAGATATTCTGACATTTCAGCTTTTGTAAGCGCCATAGGTTCAATCCCTCAATGATGCCTGGAATCGCTCTTTTAATGCCTCTACACATCTGGCAACGGTAGCGGCAATCTCCTCTTCTTCGAGTGTACGGCTGGTATCCTGCAGGATCAGGCTAATCGCAAGGCTCTTATACCCTTCCGCCACACCCTTACCACGGTACACGTCAAATAAGTTTACGCCAACTACCTGATTTACGCCAACTTTCTTACATTCGGCTAAAACATCGGCGGCAGCCACGTTTTCCGCGACCAGCACCGCGATGTCGCGACGGTTCGCCGGGAAGCGGGAAATATCGCGCGCCTGAGGCACCACGCGGTCTGCGAGCTTGTTCCACTCCAGTTCGAACACCAGAGTGCGACCGTTCAGATCCAGTTTACGTTCCAGCTCAGGATGAACAACCCCAATGAAACCAATGCGTTCACCTTTAAGATAAATCGCTGCGGATTGCCCCGGATGCAACGCGGTGGTCGCTTCAGCACGGAATTCGATGTCGGCTAATTTACCGGTTAAATCCAGAACGGCTTCCAGATCGCCTTTCAGATCATAGAAATCGACCGTCTCTTTCGCCAGTGTCCAGTGCTCTTCGTAGCGGTTGCCGCAGATCGCCCCGGCCAGCATCACATCCTGACGAATGCCCAGCGGCGCATTGGTATCCGGCACAAAGCGCAGGCCGCTCTCAAAGATGCGCACCCGGTTCTGCTGACGGTTCTGGTTGTAGACCACAGTTCCCAGCAGGCCGGTCCACAGCGACAGGCGCATCGCCGACATTTCGCTGGAGATTGGGCTTGGCAGGATCAGCGCCTCTTCCCCGGCGTGGATCAGCTGCTGGACTTTCGGGTCGACGAAGCTGTAGGTGATCACTTCCTGATAGCCTTTGTCATTCAGCAGCGTTTTCACGCGCTTCAGCGACAGGTCCGCTTCCCGGTGGGTGCCCATGATCAGCCCCGCCTGCACCGGCTCATCGGGAATGTTGTTGTAGCCGTAGACGCGAGCCACTTCTTCGACCAGATCTTCTTCGATCTCCATGTCGAAACGCCAGCTCGGCGCGACAGCCTGCCATTCGCCTTCGCCAACCGTCACTTCGCAGCCGAGACGCTGCAAAATGTCAGTAACCTGCGCGTCGTCGATGTGATGGCCAATCAGGCGATCCAGCTTGCTGCGACGCAGCGTAATGGTGGCGCGGGTTGGCAGATTCTCTTTGCTGGTAACGTCAATGACCGGGCCGGCTTCACCGCCACAGAGGTCGATCAGCAGACGAGTGGCACGCTCCAGCGCTTTATACTGCAGGGCCGGATCGACGCCGCGTTCATAGCGATGCGAGGCATCGGTGTGCAGGCCGTGACGGCGCGCGCGACCGGTAATGGCCAGCGGGCTGAAAAAGGCGGATTCCAGCAGCACATTTTGTGTTTCACCGTTCACACCGGAGTGTTCCCCGCCGAAGATCCCGCCCATCGCCAGCGCTTTGTTATGGTCAGCAATAACCAGAGTGTCGCTGTCGAGCTTAGCTTCAGAGCCATCGAGCAGGACCAGGGTTTCCCCCTCTTTCGCCATGCGCACCACGATCCCGCCTTCGATACGGTCGCGGTCAAAGGCGTGCATCGGCTGGCCCAGCTCAAGCAGCACATAGTTGGTGATATCAACCACTGCGTCGATGGAGCGGATCCCGCAGCGGCGCAGTTTCTCTTTCATCCACAGCGGCGTCGGTGCTTTGACGTTGATGCCTTTCACCACCCGGCCCAGATAGCGCGGGCACGCCTGCGGGGCGTCAACCTGAATCGGCAGCACGTCGTCAATGGTGGCGGCAACCGGAGAGATTTCCGGCGCGTTCAGCGGCGCTTTGTTCAGCACGGCCACGTCGCGCGCGACGCCGATGATGCCCAGACAGTCGGCCCGGTTCGGGGTGACGCTGATTTCGATAGTGTTATCATCAAGCTTGAGGTATTCGCGAATATCGGTGCCGATCGGCGCATCTGCCGGCAGCTCGATGATACCGCTATGGTCGTCGGAAATACCCAGCTCGGAGAAGGAGCACAGCATCCCCTCTGACGGCTCGCCGCGCAGCTTCGCAGCCTTGATTTTGAAATCGCCAGGCAGTACGGCGCCGATGGTGGCTACCGCGACCTTTAGCCCCTGACGGCAGTTTGGCGCGCCGCAGACGATGTCCAGCAGGCGTTCGCCGCCGACGTTGACTTTGGTGACGCGCAGTTTGTCGGCGTTCGGGTGCTGACCGCACTCCACCACTTCTCCGACAACGACGCCGTTGAAGCTGCCGGCGACCGGCTCAACGCCATCTACTTCGAGGCCCGCCATGGTGATCTGATCGGAAAGCGCTTCGCTGTCGATCGCCGGGTTAACCCATTCGCGTAACCACAGTTCACTGAATTTCATTGTTCTGTCCTGCCCTTATTTAAACTGTTTGAGGAAACGCAGATCGTTTTCGAAGAACGCGCGCAGATCGGTAACGCCATAACGCAGCATGGTCAGACGCTCCATACCCATACCGAAGGCGAAGCCGGAGTACACTTCCGGATCGATACCCACATTGCGCAGCACGTTCGGATGCACCATCCCGCAGCCCAGCACTTCCAGCCATTTGCCGTTTTTACCCATCACGTCAACTTCCGCAGACGGTTCAGTGAACGGGAAGTAGGACGGACGGAAACGGACCTGCAGATCTTCTTCAAAGAAGTTGTTCAGGAAGTCGTGCAGCGTCCCTTTCAGGTTGGTGAAGCTGATATTTTTATCAACGATCAGGCCTTCCATCTGGTGGAACATCGGGGTGTGGGTCTGATCGTAGTCGTTACGATAGACACGGCCCGGCGCGATAATGCGGATGGGCGGCTGCTGGTTTTCCATGGTGCGGATCTGCACGCCAGAGGTCTGGGTGCGCAGCAGGCGAGTGGCATCGAACCAGAAAGTGTCGTGGTCAGCACGTGCCGGATGGTGACCCGGAATATTCAGCGCATCGAAGTTGTGGTAATCATCTTCGATTTCCGGGCCCGTCGCCACGGTAAAGCCGAGCTCACCGAAGAAACTTTCAATTCGATCAATAGTGCGAGTAACCGGATGCAGGCCGCCATTTTCCATGCGGCGACCCGGCAGCGAGACGTCAATGGTCTCTGCGGCCAGACGCGCATTCAGCGCCGCGCCTTCCAGTTCAGCTTTACGCGCGTTCAACGCCTGCTGCACCTGCTCTTTCGCTTCGTTGATGACCGCACCGGCTGCCGGACGCTCTTCCGGCGGCAACTCACGCAGGGTGGTCATTTGCAGGGTCAGATGCCCTTTTTTACCCAGGTATTCCACGCGGACGTTGTCCAGCGCAGCAACATCTGATGCCTCGTTAATGGCTGCCTTGGCACTGGCAACCAGCTCTGCGAGATGTGACATGGTTTTCCTCATTATGTCGGTGCAGACACCGGTTATAGTGAAATTAATATCCCGAATCCATATACGAAAAAAGCCTCCACAGGGGAGGCTTTCTGGCGCTGTTTTCCGTTTCTTCTTTCACGCGCAAGCCCCCTGAGTTCAGGTGCTAAAGTAAAAAAAGAAGCGGAAAATAGCAGCATTCATGCTTGCATTACCTTGTCTGGTAAGAAACGTCAGACCTGTATTGAAAAGCCTGCGCCGATAAAAGTCAATGTATTGATGGTGTTGAAACGAAAAGAGGGAGACAAGCTCCCTCTTTCAACTGGCTTATGCCAGAGCTGCTTTCGCTTTTTCAACCAGAGCGGTGAACGCTACTTTGTCGAATACTGCGATATCAGCCAGGATCTTACGGTCGATTTCAACAGAGGCTTTTTTCAGGCCATTGATGAATTTGCTGTAAGAAATACCGTTCTGACGTGCTGCTGCGTTGATACGTGCAATCCACAGTTGACGGAACTGACGTTTACGTTGACGACGGTCACGGTAAGCGTACTGACCAGCTTTGATAACAGCCTGGAAGGCAACGCGGTATACGCGAGAACGCGCACCGTAGTAGCCTTTAGCTTGTTTCAAAATTTTCTTGTGACGTGCACGTGCAATTACACCACGTTTTACGCGAGCCATGTGTGCTCTCCTGTATCTATTCTAAGTTAAAAAAGTTAAACGTTAACGACTTATGCGTACGGCAGGCACGCGATAACCAGGCCCAGATCGCCTTTGGAAACCATGGCTTTCGGACGCAGGTGACGTTTACGCTTGGTAGCTTTTTTAGTCAGAATGTGACGCAGGTTAGCGTGCTTGTGCTTAAAACCACCTTTACCGGTTTTTTTGAAGCGCTTAGCAGCACCGCGTACGGTCTTAATTTTTGGCATTTTAATAACTTCCACTTCGCATTGTTAATAAACGAAACAAAGGCGAACAAAACCAGTGAGCCGAAGCCCACCGGAAATGTTTCTTGATGGCCTTACTGTTTCTTCTTAGGAGCGAGCACCATGATCATCTGGCGGCCTTCGATCTTCGTTGGGAAGGATTCGACTACTGCCAGTTCAACCAGATCGTCTTTCACGCGGTTAAGCACTTCCATACCGATCTGCTGGTGGGCCATCTCACGACCGCGGAAACGCAGCGTGATCTTGGCCTTATCGCCATCTTCGAGAAAGCGAATCAGGCTGCGGAGTTTTACCTGATAGTCACCTTCATCAGTACCAGGGCGGAATTTAATTTCCTTAACCTGGATAACTTTCTGCTTCTTCTTCTGTTCCTTAGAAGACTTACTCTTTTCATAAAGGAACTTGCCGTAGTCCATGATACGACAAACTGGCGGCTCGGCGTTAGGGCTGATTTCAACTAAATCTACTCCAGCCTCTTCAGCCTTTTCGATAGCTTCTCTCAGACTCACAATACCCAGCTGCTCACCTTCCAGACCTGTTAAGCGAACTTCCTGGGCGCGAATCTCGCCATTGATACGATTCGGACGTGCCGTTTGAACTCGTTTTCCGCCTTTAATACCTTATTCCTCCAGTTGTTGAAGACTGCGGCTGCGAATCTCTTGTTGCAGCTTCTCGATCACTTCATTTACGTCCATGCTGCCGAGGTCTTTCCCGCGACGGGTGCGCACGGCCACTTTGCCGGCTTCGACTTCTTTGTCGCCACAGACCAACATATACGGGACACGACGTAAAGTGTGCTCGCGGATTTTAAAGCCAATCTTCTCATTTCTCAAGTCTGCTTTTACACGAATGCCCGCATTTTGTAGTTTACGCGTCAATTCGTTAACGTATTCAGCCTGAGAATCGGTAATATTCATGACCACTACCTGCACTGGTGCAATCCAGGTCGGGAAGAAGCCAGCGAACTCTTCGGTCAGGATGCCAATGAAGCGCTCCAGAGAACCGAGAATCGCACGGTGAATCATGACCGGCACCTGACGCTCGTTGTTTTCGCCCACATAGGAGGCGCTTAAACGCTGCGGCAGAGAGAAGTCCAGCTGTACGGTACCGCACTGCCATGCACGATCGAGGCAGTCATACAGGGTAAATTCAATTTTCGGGCCGTAGAACGCCCCTTCACCCAGTTGATATTCAAATGGGATATTATTTTCTTCCAGCGCCACCGCCAGATCCGCTTCCGCGCGATCCCAGGTCTCATCACTACCGATACGTTTTTCCGGGCGAGTTGACAGTTTGACGACGATCTTCTCGAAGCCAAAGGTGCTGTACATATCGTAGACCATACGAATACAGGCGTTCACTTCATCGCGAACCTGATCTTCAGTACAGAAGATATGCGCATCATCCTGGGTAAAGCCGCGAACGCGCATCAGACCATGCAGCGCGCCAGACGGTTCGTTACGGTGGCAGCTACCGAATTCCGCCATACGCAGCGGCAGATCGCGGTAGGATTTCAGCCCCTGGTTGAAGATCTGCACGTGACCCGGGCAGTTCATCGGCTTGATGCAGTATTCACGGTTCTCAGAAGAGGTAGTGAACATCGCATCCTTGTAGTTGTCCCAGTGGCCGGTTTTTTCCCACAGCACACGGTCCATCATGAACGGACCTTTGACTTCCTGGTACTGATACTCTTTCAGTTTCGAACGGACAAAGGTTTCCAGTTCACGGAAGATAGTCCAGCCGTCGTTGTGCCAGAACACCATCCCCGGCGCCTCTTCCTGCATGTGATACAGGTCGAGCTGCTTACCGATTTTACGGTGGTCACGCTTGGCGGCTTCTTCCAGACGCTGCAGGTAGGCATTCAGCGCTTTTTTATCTGCCCACGCGGTACCGTAGATACGCTGCAACATTTTATTGTTGCTGTCGCCGCGCCAGTAAGCACCGGCGGTTTTCATCAGCTTAAAGTGATGGCAGAAGCGCATGTTCGGTACGTGCGGACCGCGGCACATATCGATATATTCTTCATGATGATACAGGCCAGGCTTGTCATCATGGGCAATATTTTCATCAAGAATAGAAACTTTATAGGTTTCGCCGCGTTTCACGAAGGTTTCACGCGCTTCATGCCAGCTCACTTTCTTCTTGATGACGTCGTAGTTTTTCTCGGCGAGCTCATGCATGCGTTTTTCGAGCGCGTCGATATCTTCCTGGGTCAGGGTGTGGTCGAGGTCTACGTCATAGTAGAAGCCATTATCGACAACCGGACCGATAGCCATTTTGGTGTTGGGCCACAGCTGTTTAATGGCATGACCTAACAGATGCGCGCAGGAGTGACGAATGATCTCCAGCCCTTCTTCATCTTTCGCGGTGATGATAGAGAGAGTGGAATCGGTTTCGATCGGATCGCAGGCGTCTACCAATTCACCGTTTACCCGCCCGGCAATGGTGGCTTTCGCCAGGCCTGGACCAATATCCAGCGCAACATCCATCGGGCTAACAGCGTGGTCAAAATGGCGTTGGCTGCCATCAGGAAGCGTAATTACAGGCATTTTATGTCCTTATTTGCAGTGGTGCCCCACACGAAAGAGCACATACAAAACTATATAATCATAATTATCATCAGGTTAAGGCGCAGTTCCCGCTTCACTCTGCGAAAATAGGAGCACGATCGGAGCGATCGTTCCCGCCTGCCGCCGCCTGCTGATAACACCGGGGAGTAGTTTACACATCATTGATACGTGATTAAAGCCGCAACAGCATAAATGATGGCAGAATGCGGAGAAAACAAGGGGGCCCGGGATAAAAAGCAAAATATTCGCCGTTAAGGCGCGGTAATAATCGCCAGCGAAACCAGACGATATTATTCGGACGAGATAAAAGAAGCGCGTTGATATTGCCAGCTGAATGTTTATCGCAGATTGTTAAACCGGTACCACTTTACCCGGCTTAATAAACTTACCGCGAAGCCATAACCGGCAATATTATGACCACTCGCCGGCCACCAGCGTATGCACATTAAAGGCATCGCTCATGGATTGTCCGGTGGTCCGGGAACCGGGGGCAATATTCGAACCAGCCTCAACATCGGTGGCTTTGGCGATGCCTACCTGAGTATGGTCCTGGTTACCCGACGGCGGAACGGGCGTGGCGGCTGACGCGCCAAAAGAAAGCACGCACAGCGCCAGGGCTGCGATGGTAATTTGACTATTTTTCATGATGTTTATTCTCATATTACGAAAGACATGCCGGATAATGTCATCATCCGGTGAGTGCTTGTTAGTATAGATCCAGATCACATATTTGTCCGTCGAATATTTAGCTTTTTGTGTCAAATAGAATGAATATTTGTCAGCAAACCGGGAATAATGGAGAAAAGATGGAGAGCCCTTTGTTTTTATAAAAACTAAAACGAACGGTCAGAAAAAATAATGCCACATATTGCTAAATTTAAAACAAACAGGCCGGGAAAGCCGGCCTGAAAATATTACATTTTATACCCGAGGGACAGCGAGGTCCGGCGGTCGGTATGCTCCGGCGCAGACGAAGGTGGCGCGGAGTTCCAGGTGACGTTGTAGGCAACCTTCAAAGCGAAGTGGGCATTAATCGCCACGTTTAATGCGCTCTCAGAGTTAACCGTGGTGTCCTCGGCGCCAAACACGGATACCCCTTGCGTAAATTTCGCGTTATCGGTCATCTGCCAGGCCCAGGTTCCAGAAGCGTACCCCAGCGGCTGGGTGTCGGTATCCCCGTCGGTATACTCGTCATAGCGAACACCAGGACCGAAGATCGGAAGAGCAC
>ERZ507734.202-NODE-202-length-11066-cov-5.55672_pt1 | contig 11066 bp, 9 predicted proteins | sample MGYA00513104_ERZ507734 | MGnify/ENA metagenome assembly ERZ507734 | reverse complement strand
CGAGTGCATTGCCGCCGTGTGGTGGCAACCGCCTTCCAGCGTGACCGCCAGGGAGATGGCCTCGTCGACGTTCGCCACCCGCACCACCGGCAGCACCGGCATCATCATTTCAGTCACCGCAAACGGATGGGTGGCAGGGGTTTCAACGAACAGCAGGCGGGTTTGCGCCGGTACCTGCAGGCCAATCGCCGCGGCGATTTTGCCCGCATCGCGGCCGACCCAGTCGCGGCTGACCGTGCCTTTGCCACGCTCGTCGATATTTTTCAGCAGCAGCGGCTGGAGCTGTTCGGCCTGTGCCGCGGTGAGTTTCACCGCCTGCTGGCCTTCCATCAGGCGCATCAGCTCGTCAGCGACGCTATCGACCACGATCAGCACCTTCTCGTCGGCGCAGATGATGTTGTTATCAAACGAGGCGCCCTTGACGATTGCCTGCGCGGCACGCGGCAGATCGGCGGTGTCGTCCACCACCACCGGCGGGTTGCCGGCCCCGGCGGCAATCAAACGTTTATTGGTATGTTTGCGCGCCGCCTCGACCACCGCTTCGCCGCCGGTCACCACCAGCAGGCCGATGCCAGGGTACTTAAACAGCCGCTGGGCGGTGTCGATATCCGGATTCGCCACGGTCACCAGCAGGTTAGCCGGGCCGCCGGCGGCCACTACCGCCTGGTTAAGCAGGGTAATTGCCCGTTGCGAGACTTTCTTCGCTGCCGGATGAGGGGCGAAGACCACGCTGTTGCCGGCGGCAATCAGGCTGATGGCGTTGTTGATCACCGTCGCCGCCGGATTGGTGGACGGCGTCACCGAGGCCACCACGCCCCAGGGCGCGTTTTCAATCAGCGTCAGGCCGTTATCGCCGGTCAACACCTGCGGAGTCAGACACTCCACGCCCGGTGTGCCGCGCGCCTGCGCCACGTTTTTAGCAAACTTATCCTCCACGCGTCCCATGCCGGTCTCGGTCACCGCCAGTTCCGCCAGTTCCCGGGCATGCTTTTCACCCGCCTCACGAATGGCCTGAATCACCTGCTGGCGCATCGCCACCCGCTTCAATCCCTGCTGGGCCACCTTTGCCGCCGCGACAGCGTCATCCAGAGAGGCAAAAACGCCCATGCCATGAACGGTGTCGGCAGGCTGTCCGCTGTCTTTCATTTTCAGCAGTACCGCTTTCACCACCTGTTCAATGTCCTGTTGATTCATGATTTTCCACCCTACTTATGGAAGAGCACCTGACCACCGGCCGCAGCCTCATCCACGATGCCAATCACACACAGATCGACCGGAGAGGCTCCCTGTGCGTGTGCCTGTCGCGCCGAGCTGCCGCTGACCAGCAGCACCCACTCTCCGCATCCCGCGCCAATGTTGTCGATGGCGACCGCACTCTGCCCGTCAGGCTCGCCGCGAGCGTTGAGCATCTCCACCATCAGCAGTTTGTCGTGGGCCAGACCTTCATGACGTACGGTGCAGACCACATATCCGGTAACGACAGCCAGCTTCATGTCCGTCTCCGTGTGTGATGTCCAGGCCGGATAAGCGCTGCACCATCCGGCATTCATGCCTTGTCATTGCCGGATAGCAACGCGCTGGCGCCTTATCCGGCCCGAACTTTCCGGCACACCCTCCCCGTTAGATATTGCTGTCGCCCTTAAAGCTGATCGGGAAAACCTCTTCCAGATCGCCATGCGGGCGCGGGATGACATGCACTGAAACCAGCTCACCGATACGCTGAGCCGCCGCTGCCCCGGCATCCGTCGCGGCTTTGCACGCCGCGACATCACCGCGCACCATAGCGGTCACCAGGCCGCCGCCAATTTGTTTCACGCCGACCAGCTTGACGCGGGCGGCTTTGACCATGGCGTCAGAGGCCTCAATCAGTGCAACCAGGCCCCGGGTTTCAATCATTCCTAATGCTTCCATTGTGTTTTCCTCTCATAAGGGGTCCTGAACGGGACCATTCATTCAACCAGCGTGGACGAGTCGGGGAGCCGGCTCGCATCCGCCTGGCGCGGTACTGCCGCCACCAGCGCCAGTTCGATAATTTCCTCTACGCTACAGCCTCGCGAGAGGTCGTGAAGCGGTGCGGCCAGGCCCTGGATCAACGGCCCGATGGCGCGATACCCGCCCAACCGCTGGGCGATTTTGTAGCCGATGTTGCCCGCCTCCAGCGACGGGAAGACCAGCACATTGGCCCGGCCCTGCAGCGGGCTGGCGGGCGCTTTTTGCGCAGCGACGTCCGGTACGAAGGCGGCGTCAAACTGCAGCTCGCCATCGACCATCAGCTGTGGCGCCCGTTGACGCACCATCTCCGTGGCCTGCTGAACATTAGCCACACAGGGATGGCGGGCGCTGCCGTGCGTCGAGAAGGACAGCATTGCCACCCGCGGCGCTTCGCCGGTGATCGCTTGCCAGGTCTCGGCGCTGGCGATAGCGATATCCGCCAGCTGCGCCGCCGTCGGCTGCGGTACCACGCTGCAGTCGGCAAACCCCAGCGGCTGGCCGGCATACTGCGGCAGCATCAGAAACAGTGAAGAGAGCGTTTTACACCCCGGCTGCAGGCCGATCAGGCGCAGACCGGCGCGCAGCACGCTGGCGGTTGACGAGAGATTCCCGGCGATACACACCTCGGCCTGCCCGGCACTGACCATCGCCGCGGCGAACATCAGCGGGTCGGCCAGTTTGTCGACGGCGTCAGCGGGCGTTTTATCGCCGGCGCGCGCCTGCCAGGCGGCGGCAAACGCCTCGCGCATCGCCAGGTTGCTGTGCGGATCGATAACCTGCACTCCGGTCAGCGGCAGGCGCTTGCTGAGGGCGAACTGCCGCAGCGCGAAGGGGCTGGCGACGAGGATCGGATGCGCCAGGCCCTGCTGCTGCAGATAATGCGCGGCCTTCAGCACCCGAACGTCCAGCGCATCCGGGAACACCACCCTGGCGGGGGCGCGCAGGGCCAGTTTGCGGCACTGGTCAATGATCATCTTCCCCTCCCAGCTGCTGCAGTTGGCTGAGCGCCGGCGGCGAGTCCGTCACGCCCAGGATCATCATCACGTAGACCGCGCTGGAGAGACGGTTGAGCGCCTGTAGAATATCGGCACGCTGGACCGCAAATTGCGGCGTAATAAACACCTGCGCCGCGGTCACCTCCGCCTCGCGCACTTTGCCGCGCAGCAGATTGAGCAGCGCAACCTCGCGCCCATGGCGGGCCTCCGGCACCAGGTGATCGTGACCCAGGTAACGCAGCGGCTGATGGGACAGACGATGCAGCTGCCCCTCGCTGAATCCGGCTATCGACTGCGCCGCCAGCGGCTCCTCAAGCGCGTCGGCGCGCATGATGTTGCCCAGCCGTGAACGGATATCCGTCAGCCACGGTTGCCAGGGCTCCGCCAGTTCAATTTGCAGCCACACCGTCAGGGCGATGGTGCTGTCCAGCACCGCGCGAAAGGCCAGTCGCGGATCGTTTTTCGCCACCAGGATCTCGGCCGTCAGGTGGGTCAGGGTGTCCGGCTTTTTGCCCACCGGCTGGCGACAGAGCTCGCAGCAGGCCTGAGGCGGATGGTCGCTGCTGGTCAGGACATGCACCGGCTGCGGCGTCTGTTCGTCATCCTCGACAAACAAGCGCCCCTGGCGGTCGAGAAATTTGACCCGCAGATGCCGACTTTCCAGCAGTTCCCTCGCCGAGGGTGTCAGGCGAGCGTCGGCAGGAAGATGGATTTCACCGCCTTCGCTGAGCGTATGGTTCGCCCTGAGCCACGCTTCGGTAATAAAATCGTTCATAGCGATTGCCAGTTTGCCGGCCAGGCGACGTACAGGAAGCGCACCGTTGACGGGGTACCGAATTCAATACTGGAGCCTTTCGGGATGAACATGACGTCCCCCGCTTTGGCGACCAGCGTTTCCCCCTGATGGCGCACATGCAGCTCGCCCTCCAGCACCATATCGATTTCGTCGTAGTTCAGCGTCCACGGGAAGAAGGCGTTCTCCCACTGCATAAATCCGGCCGCCATGCTGCTGCCATCCTGGTCAGTCACCAGGTCCGTTAAGCCAACGCAGTGCGGTTGGGCGCCATCGAAGCGACCAAACTTCACGCTGCTGCCGTCGATCACTTTGATGCCGCCTTTGCCGGTCACTGCGTCAAACCCCGGCTGCATCGCCTCCTGTTCCAGGGACTGCTTCTCCTTCATCACCTTTTCCATCAGCTGAGCCACCAGGCTTTCGGTAAACTGGCCTTCCGGTAGCTGCGCCAGAATGGTTTCGCGGATCCGCTGGCTTTCTGTTTTGTCGCTGTCCGCCGCTGTCGCCGCCGGCGCTGGCGCCGCGCCATCGTCTTCGGTGATAGTGAATCCCAGCAGCTCGGCGACTTCGCGCGCTTCCGGGGTAATGATGCTGGCACGCAGAACGACCGACATCGTCTGTTCGCCGCGCGCGTGGGCGGCACGAATATCGTTAGCGGTAATGAGTTTCTTCACCTGGCCCTTCCTCCTTTTGGCTGAGCTCACTCAAGTAATTTTCCAAAGGTGCGACGCTTTGCGGATCGCAACCGTTGAGGGCGAAAACCGGCGCCTGGAACCCCATCCTCTCCAGCAGTTGCCGTACCGCGGCGACGTTGGCATCCGGGAGGTCTGTTTTGCTGATCGCGACGATAAGGTGCTTTCGGCTGCCAATATTCAGTAACCCGGGAGGCAGACGACATTCGGTATCATTGGCCGCATGGACATAAATCAGGATGTCCACATCCTGTAGCGTGGTAATTAAGGCGTGATACCAGCGGGGATGGCTGAAATATTCCCCAGGCGTATCGATGTCACCGCGATCGTTAAATTCCAGCGCCTGCGTTTTTCGGGCGAGGGAATAATTTCCCTGCAGGGCATTAAATAGCGTGGTTTTACCTGCGCCGACGGCGCCGACAATTGCAATACGCTTCATGGTCGCTCTCAATTAACTTTTCGTTAATTCGCACAAGGTATAATTTAATAATCGGCCTAACCCGCCGATGGTCTGCAGGAGCGCCTCCTCCACCGCGCCGACCGATCCGTATATCACCAGCGCGCCGCTAAACCGGTCGAGAAAACCGATATGAACATCGGCAGCCTTCATTGCCAGATCCCCGGCAATCATCGCCGTTTCCCCCGGTGTTAGCGTCATAATGCCGATAGCGCCGGATTCGGGAACGCCGATCTTTTTCGCAAGTTCCGCTCCCGGGTGAGCAATCAAATGCGCCAGCGTAACCTGTTTGCCTGGTACGAATTCCTGAATAATGCGTTCTTTATCCATGGCTAATTGCCCCCCTGAAATCTGTCCTTATGGTGAGGGTATTTCAGCGTGGCAAATAACAAATTTCGGCAAGTGGGTTTAAAAGGTGAAGTGGATCACTAAGAAGAGAAAATAACAGGGCGGCTAAATTAAAAAGGCAGGCTCAGCGTTTTTACCTGCCGGCCTGCCTGATATTGTGCGCGGAAAACTCTCCGCGCGTTAACGGGAAAAAAGAAGATTACAGCGGCTCGGTTTGCGCTTCGACAACCGCTAACGCCACCATATTCACAATGCGGCGCACGGAGGCAATCGGCGTCAGGATATGCACGGGCTTCGCCACCCCCATCAGCACTGGCCCGACGGTTACCCCTTCCGAACTGGAGACGCGCAGCAGGTTATAGCTGATCCGGGCAGCTTCCATATTCGGCATCACCAGAATATTGGCCGCCCCCTTCAGCGGGCTGTCCGGCATGCGATCGTTGCGGATGCTCTCCACCAGCGCGGCGTCGCCATGCATTTCGCCATCGATCATCAGCTCCGGGGCGCTCGCCTTCACCAGCTCGAGGGTTTTACGCATTTTGCTGGCTGACGGGCAGTCGGCAGAGCCAAAGTTGGAGTGCGACAGCAATGCCACTCGCGGCTCAATACCAAAGCGACGCACGCTTTCCGCCGCCATCAGGGTGATCTCCGCCAACTCTTCCGGTGATGGATCGTGATTGACATAGGTGTCGGCGATAAAGGTGTTGCCGCTCGGCAGCAGCAGCGCATTCATCGCCCCGGCGGTGCTGACGCCGTCGCGATAGCCAAACAGCGGCTGCACCACGCGGTAGTGGTCATGGTACTCGCCAATAGTCCCGCAGATCATCGCATCCGCTTCACCGCGATGAACCATGATGGCCCCAATCACCGTGGTATTGCTAATCACCGCCCGCTGCGCTTGCTCCTGGGTAATGCCGCGGCGCTTCATCAGCTGGTAGTACTCGCTCCAGTATTCTTTAAACCGCGGGTCGGATTCATTATTGACGATCTCAAAGTCAACGCCGGCCTTGATCTGCAGGCCCAGCTTCTGGATGCGCATTTCAATCACGCTCGGGCGCCCCACCAGAATAGGTTTGGCCAGTCCCAGCGATACCAGCTCCTGGGTGGCATGTAGCACCCGGGTCTCTTCCCCTTCCGCCAGCACCACGCGCTTCGGCTCTTTGCGCGCCTGGGAGAAGATAGGTTTCATAAACAGGTTGGTTTTATAGACGAACTCACTCAGCTTCTCGATATAGGCGTCAAAATCGGCAATCGGGCGCGTCGCCACACCGGAGTCCATCGCCGCCTTCGCCACCGCGGGGGCGATCTTGACGATCAGCCGCGGGTCGAATGGTTTCGGAATGATGTACTCCGGACCAAAGCTTAAATCCTGATCGCCATAGGCGGAGGCCACCACTTCGCTCTGCTCGGCATGGGCCAGCTCGGCAATCGCGTGCACCGCCGCCAGCTTCATCTCTTCATTGATTGCCGTCGCGCCGACGTCCAGCGCACCGCGGAAGATGAACGGGAAGCAAAGTACGTTGTTAACCTGGTTAGGGTAGTCGGAGCGACCGGTGCAGATGATGGCGTCATCACGGACCTGCTTCGCCAGCGGCGGCAGAATTTCCGGCTCCGGGTTGGCCAGGGCAAGGATCAGCGGCGCGCGCGCCATCTTCTTCACCATCTCCGGGGTCAGCACTTTCGGGCCAGAGCAGCCGAGGAAAATGTCGGCGCCGTCGATCACGTCATCCAGGGTGCGTTTGCCGTCGTCTTCCACCGCGTAGGCGGCTTTGGTTTCCGCCATGTTCGGCTCACGGTCCTTATAGATAACGCCTTTCGAATCGCAGACCACGATGTTGTGCTTTTGCATACCCAGCGCTACCAGCAGGTTCATACAGGCGATCGCCGCCGCACCTGCGCCGGAAACCACCATCCGCACATCGGAGAGATTCTTCTCGACAACGCGCAGGCCGTTGAGGATCGCCGCGGTGCTGATGATCGCCGTACCGTGCTGATCGTCGTGGAAAACCGGAATATTCATCCGCTCGCGCAGCTGCTGTTCGATGTAGAAACACTCCGGCGCTTTAATATCTTCCAGGTTGATACCGCCGAAGGTCGGCTCGAGGGCGGCGACGACGTTAATAAATTTGTCCGGATCCAGCTCATCGACTTCGATATCAAATACATCGATACCGGCAAATTTCTTAAACAGGACGCCTTTGCCCTCCATTACCGGCTTGCCGGCCAGCGCGCCGATATTGCCGAGCCCCAGCACTGCGGTGCCGTTGGAGACCACCGCCACCAGGTTGCCGCGAGCGGTATATTTGTAGGCCGCCAGCGGATCTTTTTCGATTTCCAGGCAGGGGGCCGCGACGCCCGGTGAGTAGGCCAGCGCCAGATCGCGCTGGGTGGCAAGAGGTTTGGTCGGCGAGACCTGGATTTTTCCGGGAACCGGAAATTCGTGGAAGTCGAGGGCGCTCTGTTTTAACTGCTCATCCATTTTCTATTCCTTTCTTTCACGTATCGTTCGTAGGGGAAAAGCGTGATGACCATCCTGTCGTTCACCTTTCAGTGGCAGACAGTATCCCTCCTGGCGGGGCGATAAACTTTGAACACCGCCAAACTCTGGTCATCGTTATGATTTAGTTGTTATCAATTTATAGTGGTTATGTTACCTGGATTCGCCGCCAATAATAGCCCTGTCTGCTATGCTTTTTGGTTATGTACCTCATCAATGTTTATACCGTATACCGGCAAGCACTCATGTAACACCTTGTTCCAGGAGGACTTATCCATGAATCAGCTAGACAGCATTAAGCAATTCACCACCGTGGTCGCCGACAGCGGCGATATCGAATCCATTCGCCACTATCAGCCGGAAGACGCCACCACCAATCCCTCCCTGCTGCTGAAGGCCGCCGGGCTGGACGCCTATAGCGGGCTCATCGACGACGCCATCGCCTGGGCCAAAAAGCAGGGTGGCGGACGCGAAGCGCTGGTGGCTCACGCCTGCGACAAGCTGGCGGTCAATTTTGGTGCCGAGATCCTCAAAAGTATTCCTGGCCGTGTCTCCACCGAGGTGGACGCCCGCCTCTCCTTCAATCGGGAGAAAAGTATCGAGAAAGCTCGCCACCTGGTGGCGCTGTATCAAGAGATGGGCATTGATAAGTCGCGGATCCTGATCAAACTGGCCTCCACCTGGGAAGGGATCCGCGCCGCCGAGGCGCTTGAAAAAGAGGGGATCCACTGCAACCTGACGCTGCTGTTTTCCTTCGCCCAGGCCCGGGCCTGCGCCGAAGCCGGGGTCTATCTGATCTCCCCTTTCGTCGGGCGTATTTATGACTGGTATCAGGCGCGTAAGCCGCTGGATCCTTACGTGGTGGAGGAAGATCCGGGGGTGAAATCGGTGCGCAATATCTATGACTACTTCAAACAGCATAAATACACCACCATCGTGATGGGCGCCAGCTTCCGCCGCACCGAACAGATCCTCGCCCTGGTCGGCTGCGACCGGCTGACCATCGCCCCGCCCTTGTTAAAAGAGCTGCAGGCCAGCGACGCCCCGGTGGTGCGCAAACTGATCCCAGCCAGCCAGATCCTGCCGCGCCCGGTACCGCTCAGCGAGGCAGAGTTCCGCTGGGAACATAATCAGGATCCGATGGCGGTCGAAAAGCTGGCGGAGGGGATCCGTCTGTTCGCCGTCGATCAACGCAAACTGGAAGATCTGCTTGCTGCCAAACTGTCACTTTAGTCTCACGGAGAAAACTATGTCCCGAAGAGAGCTTGCCAACGCCATCCGCGCCCTGAGTATGGACGCCGTGCAGAAAGCCAACTCCGGCCATCCCGGTGCGCCAATGGGGATGGCTGATATTGCCGAAGTGTTGTGGAACGATTTTCTCAAGCACAATCCGCAGAACCCTGGCTGGGTGGACCGCGACCGCTTTATCTTATCCAACGGCCACGCCTCGATGCTGCTCTACAGCCTGCTGCATCTGACCGGCTACGATCTACCGCTATCTGAACTCAAGCAGTTCCGTCAGCTGCACTCTAAAACACCGGGCCACCCGGAGCATGGCTATACCCCTGGGGTGGAAACCACCACCGGCCCGCTGGGCCAGGGGCTGGCGAACGCCGTCGGGATGGCCATCGCCGAACGCACCCTGGCGGCGCAGTTTAACCGCCCGGGGCATGAGATCATCGACCATCACACCTGGGTTTTCATGGGCGATGGCTGTCTGATGGAGGGGATCTCCCATGAGGCCTGTTCCCTGGCCGGCACGCTTGGACTGGGTAAGCTGATCGGTTTTTACGATCACAACGGCATCTCCATCGACGGCAAAACCGAAGGCTGGTTTTCCGATGATACGGCGGAACGCTTCCGCGCCTACCACTGGCACGTCATAGGCGATATCGACGGCCACGATCCGCAGGCGATCAAACAGGCGATAACGGAAGCGCAGGCGGTGAAAGATAAGCCGTCGCTGATTATCTGCCGGACCATCATCGGCTTCGGTTCGCCTAACAAAGCAGGCTCGGAGGAGTCTCACGGCGCGGCGCTGGGCGAAAAAGAGGTGGCTCTGGCCCGCCAGCAGCTGGGCTGGAAATATCCCCCCTTTGAGATCCCGAAAGAGATCTACCAGGGCTGGGATGCGCGACCGCGCGGGGAAAAAGCCGAGCACGCCTGGAATGAGAAATTCGCCGCCTACCAACAGCAGTTCCCGGAGCTAGCCGCTGAGCTGACGCGACGTATGGAGGGTGCCCTGCCGGAAGACTTTGCCGCGACCGCCCGCGACTACGTGGCGAAACTGCAGGCCGAGCCGGCGAAAATCGCCAGCCGCAAAGCCTCGCAAAACGCGCTGAACGCTTACGGCCCGCATCTCCCGGAACTGCTTGGCGGTTCGGCGGATCTTGCGCCGAGTAACCTGACCATCTGGTCTGGCTCGACATCGATTAAAGAAGATCCTGCGGGTAACTACATCCACTACGGCGTGCGCGAATTTGGCATGACCGCGGTGGCCAACGGCATCGCCCTGCACGGGGGCTTCATTCCCTATACGTCGACCTTCCTGATGTTTGTGGAATACGCCCGCAACGCCGCGCGCATGGCGGCCCTGATGAAGGCCCGGCAGATCATGGTCTATACCCATGACTCGATCGGTCTCGGGGAAGATGGCCCGACCCACCAGGCGGTGGAACAGCTGGCCAGTCTGCGCCTGACGCCCAACTTCAGCACCTGGCGCCCCTGCGACCAGGTAGAAACCGCCGTGGCCTGGCAGGCGGCCATTGCGCGCCAGACTGGGCCGACGGCGCTGATCCTGTCGCGACAAAACCTGGCGCAGATGCCGCGTACCCCGGAACAGGTGCAGGATATCGCCCGGGGAGGCTACGTGCTGAAGGATGCCGGCGGCAAACCCGATCTGATCCTCATCGCCACCGGCTCGGAAGTGGAGATCACCGTCCTGGCTGCGGAAAAACTGTTGGCCAAAGGGGTGAATGTGCGGGTGGTCTCGCTCCCCTCCACCGATGTGTTTGACGCCCAGGACGAAGCCTGGCGCGAGTCGGTGCTGCCGTCAGACGTCAGCGCGCGGGTAGCGGTCGAAGCCGGGATAGCAGACTACTGGTATAAGTATGTCGGCTTAAAAGGCAAGATCGTCGGCATGACCGGCTATGGCGAATCCGCCCCGGCGGAGCAGCTGTTCCCGTTCTTCGGCTTCACAGTCGACCATATCGTCGCCACCGCCGAACAGGTGCTTAACGGGTGATCCACAGCGTGGGCCAGGCTTCTGGCCCCTGCCAGTTATCGCACGCCG
>ERZ507734.192-NODE-192-length-11617-cov-4.87995_pt1 | contig 11617 bp, 18 predicted proteins | sample MGYA00513104_ERZ507734 | MGnify/ENA metagenome assembly ERZ507734 | reverse complement strand
ATGCGAACTGATGCGGACGTTTAAAGCTTACGCTATCACCAGTACTGGAGTCGATTTCTCCTGCCAGCAGCTGCCGGTCGACGGTTTTAGCGAGAACCAGGTCGGACATGAAGCCCGGCAGGAATTTTTTCAGAACGATTTGACTGACGTTGCTGTCGAGATTGTTAGTAGCCATTTAGCAGTTTCCTTTATTCGATTTTTGCGCCGGGGCAGAGTTTGTTGAAGTCGTCTTGTTTCGCATCAGCTCCGCCACCGCGAACTTCCGGCTCTGGTTTGATGGCTTTCTTGGGTTTCGGTGCAAGGCTAACTTGCTTGCTAATCTGACCTAAGAGAAATGCTGCGCGAATTGGGTCTGTCTCAGCGGCTACACGCTGGCGTAGTTGTGGGTTCTTTCCGAGCGCATAAGCGATCAGTTCCGAACCCTCGTCTGCTGCATGAATCAGAATTTCCTGCTGAATCACTGGAAGCTCACGGCGAACAATTTCCTCCGTCTCCCGATAGTCTTTAACCGGCAGCTTTGTTGCTCGCTCCTGGTGCTTCTGTAGGCGTTGCTGGAACTTCTGAATATTCTCCTGCTGCTGACGTTCCTGTTGCTGCTTCTGCTGCTCGGCACGGCTCTTTTTCTCATGCCAGTCAGTCACTGCTTGTTCAAACGCCGCCTCGTCGTAATCGCACGACTCAAGAGTCGGCTTTGGAGGTAATGCGTCTGAATGTGGTTGCTGCACTTCTGCCGGCTTGGATTGAATCTCCTCAAGCTGGCGACGCAGTTCCCGTAACTCTTTATCTTTCTCGCGATTGTTCTTGCGTAAATCTTTCACCCACTGGGGGGCTGGCTGGCCATCAACGTGATCGTCATCCTCTTCAGTAAGTGGAATTTCTTCATCACCGATACGCAGGGAGTACTCATCCGGCTGCTCTTCGGCCTGTTCACTTTCGGTAGTAACCTCTTGCTCAGTATCAGCCTGGTCTTTCTTCTCAGGCTGGTCTTGTTGCTCAGTGGTCACTTCTTCGGCTGATTCCTGTTTTTCAGACAGGTCAATAACCTGACCGTCGATGATCAGTTCGCTTTCCATTGATTACTCCTGATTAACTCGACAGTGAGCCTGTCGGTGGCTGTGGTGATGTGATTTGTTGCTGCTGTGATTCGGCGACATCTTTGAGAAGCCTGATGGCTTCCATTACTGCTTTGCCGTCGATGTTTCTGGCCTGTGCCAGTTTGTAAACGGTATTTGCTTGACTCTCCATTGCATCCTGCTGGGCCGTGAATGCTTTGATTTGAGTTTGGGCAGTTTCGTTTGTGGCTTTTTGTGCTTCAGCCTGAGCCGCAACCATTTGAGCCTGAGCGAGAACCATTTCAGGGTTCTGCTGACTTTGCGCGGCCTGCTGGGCTTGCATAACAATCTGCTGCTCTTTCTCATTGCGAGGTTTAACAATTCCAGAGATAAGCAGTTGATTGCGGTTATACTCCTTGAAGTCGTCAAGACCCTCTCCATCGATGTTATCCAGAATGATCCCCTGAATAGCAGGGCGCATGGGGTCGTTAGGTAGCATCGTGCTTAGCACATTAGTCAGAACTGATACTGTCGCATCACGCCGTGCTGTATAGCTTGGCCCAACATCAACGGTGACATCGTAACGACCGGTTGAAAGGTCATTCAGTGCGACAACTTGTCCAGTCTGTCGGTCAACAACCTGCGCATTCATCAGCGCAATGTCATCGGTTCCGTCTTCGTTGACGACGCGCACCTCGCGATCTGAACCGTAAACCTCGCGAGCCATTGACAGCCACACTTCACCGGCTCGCTTCAGGCTCTTAGCCATGTTGTCCAGGTAGATGAACGATGCCATATCTGCGCGGTTCATCAGGTTGTTAACCGTTTCCTGCGCGATATTGCTAGGCATCTGCTGCATTGCCTGGCTACCACCGGTTACTTCCTGAATGTCTGCACTGGTCTGCTGCAGTAACGCTGCCAGAGCCTGATTCATAACTGCAGGCTGCGTGTAACCTGCTGGGGTAGCCCCTGCAATGATGTTGCCAGCTTTATCCCTCACTTCACGCAATGGCAGGAAAGCAGGACGCTTCTTGTTGCGTGCTTCCCAGTGTTTTTCCAGGCCTCGTATTTGCTCCATACCGACGATTGGTATTTGCCCAGGGTCTTGTGCTGCCGTGTCAGCCAGCATTGAAACCTGAAGGTTGTAGAGGCGCTGCGGGTCCATCGCTTTTGCAATGTGACCTTCTACGCGCTCAATATCGTCGATGAACCAGCGTTTTCCGTATACCGGGATAAGCGGGATATGTTCGCCAGGAATGCGCCAAGGTTTCTCAAGAAAGTTCTGACCATCCACCACTGATACATAAACACGGCGACGTTTAACGGAGCGACGCGCAACCTCCTGGAATCCAGCAAGTGCTAACTCGTCTTCGATATCTTCAATCTGGTCGCTGTCGTAGGTAGCAATCTCGCCAGTGATTGGCTGGCGATAGCTGATTACATCCACAGACTCTTTGCGCACCTCGTAATACTTGGCGATGTAAACAACTTCAGGCTCAAACCAGTCGTATTCCCAACTGGTCATCGTGGTTACATCGAGAGATGCTGGAGGAGTCTTGCCATATTCAGCCTCGTACTTCTCAGGCGACAGTGAGTACATGCAGAACGCCCACATAGCGTCTGACTTGTCGTACTTCTTCGCGTCAGGGTCAAACCATACGGAGCGTGAAGGGTCATAAACCGGCTCGATAGCTATGCGCTGGCGCTCATCCATCGGGTCGTATTCATTGACCAGCATTGAAGTTAAGCGGAAGCAGCCAAATCCACCCGTTGCGGCGTCGTCGAATGCGTTATCGCAAGCCTCGCCACCATCAGTTTCTTCATAGTCAGCGCGAAACAGGCCATTCAGCTTGTTGGCTAACTCTTCGCTTGCTTCTTTGTCGCCCGGGCGAAACTTAACGGTGATTCGGTTATTGCGATATTCGGCGATGATGCGGTTAAGCTCAGTCGCGACCTTGTTAATCTCAAACTTTGGGTACTTCTCAAACTGGTCATCAAGCTTGGTTCCAGCTGCCGTTGCTCCTTCCCATTGACCGCCAGGGACACGAGCGAATCGCGTAGCCTCAATGCACTTTTCGCGCACGTCTTGCTGCGGCGTATAGGCGCGGTCAAACCTGAGCATGATGCGCTCATGTTTTTTCTCTAATGTCTCTGCCATTTTTACCAACCGGAGGATGAGGGAACGATGATATCCGTTTCTTCTGGAGCTAATGCCGGGCAGTGCATGCACATCATTAGTGCGTCTGCCAGGTTAGGGGATGGAATACCAAGCTTCTGCTTCATTTCTACCTTAGTCATGAGCTCAAGCTTGCCATTACCGTTAAATTTGCGCTGTATCTGAGTGAGTTCGGCGAATAGCTTTTCTAGCATATTCTCGCCGATTTCTTCTTTGTCAAAACTAAGCATATCGTCTGGGTCGGCATATTCACCATGAACCACTGCTCGGTATGTCAGATACAGCCTGTCAGCCAGCGTGTAATAGAACTGCGCTCGCTTATTTCGGAATACATCGCCGATAGTGCGGATGTTGTCACCCTGTACCACCTCATCAGCCCATGCTCCAGCCTGATAGGGCGCATCTTCATCGAATGGCGATTCGCTACCCTTGAACATCGTGGCGGTGATTTTCTTGCCGGAGAACGCTTCCGTTGTCTGTCTGCGTAGCCCAGCACCAACACCATCACCATCCCACAGGTAATGGTCAGCGCCGTCTTCAATCGCCAGCGAAGTAGCCCAGTCAGCCCCCTCGTTGATGTCCATCAGCAGACCTTCGGCAATGCGCTTAACTACCGAACCGTGACGCGATGCGTAACCTTTAGCATCTGGCCCTGTATCTGATGGGTCATGCGCAGAGACAACAGCGCCTTTCGCTTTCCATCCGAGTTTCTTGTGCGCATCGGTTGCAGCTTCAAGCCATTCTCGTTTGATGATTGCCATATCACTTGCGCTTACCGGCTCACCAAGCCAGATGTGACGATACAGTGTCGGATTTCTGCGTTTGCACTCTTCCATCTCCAGACGGAGAACTTCAGGAAAGTGCGGGTTGTCGGTGTAGTTCACCGTCAGCAGACAAATATCATCGGGAGGATTTACGACGAATCGCTGATAGGTATCGTCGAGGATGTTTTTCGGGTTAAAGCTCACCCATATTTCAGAGAACGGCTTACGGATGGTTGGTATCAGGATATCCCATGATTCCTTCGTTACCGCCTCCGCTTCTTCCACCCAGCAGATATCAATACCTTCGAGCGATTTAATCTTCGTCGGGTTGTTTTTGATGCCGTAGAACATGAATTCAGCATTAGTGCCGAGATGCCGAATCATTGAGCGCTGTATTTCGAACTCAGCCGCATAACCTTCGCGCTCTATCGTGTCCTCAAGCAATCTAATTACCGAGTCGCTAATACTATTCTGCAACTCGCGAGCGCATAGGATTCGCACAGGTTGCCGGCGAGATGCCTCTATAAGCAGGCGAGCTATTGCCCATGACTTACCACTACCTCGACCGCCCTTAGCGACTTTGTAGCGATGCGCCTCGATGAACGGTTGGAAGATAGGGTTTATCGTTGTCATTTTCCGAATAGCGTACTCATTGGTGAGGTTTCAATCTGGATAGCTCCACCGTTTGGGCCAGAGTGCTCGATGATTTGCTTATCAAGCCCAGTCAGCTTTGCTTTTCCCATCGTTGCGGAGACAGCTGCTGAAGATTGAGGGGTTTCAGCTGATAATGCTGCCTGTCTTGCCTCTTCCAGTTCCGCAATAAGAGAATCAACAGTAACGTTGTGGCGCTCCTTAATCTCTCCCTGCAATTCAGCCACCCTTGCCGCGATCTTGCCGTTGTCGATTAGCTCTTTCGCTTTTCGGTTAATGCTATCGGTCTTCATCTTGTCAGCAGCATACGCCGTCCGATAAGCCTGAGAAGCATTACCCGTCTCGATGTATGCCTGACAAAAAGCTTCCTGCTTAATTGTCAGTGTCATATTTACGCCTTAGTGAATGCTTGTGCGTACTCAACTAAACGCCCGGGAGTTAACTGGATAACGCTCATATCACCCAGCGGCAGAAAGCCGGCGGTAATCTTTGCGTTGCACTTGATGGTGAAATCAGCGCGATCTGTACTTACCACGATGTCGTAGTCAGTTGCCGCTGTACCGCCTGCTGCTACCACCTGGAAGTATTCTGTTTTGGTAGATGTAGCTTTAACGCCTACCAAACCGCCATTAGGAAAGCGAGAAGCAGCGATATGCGCCTTAACCACTGGAACAAGACCAGCAACAGAACCAGCCGTTGCTGTTTGGATTGCGGTAATAGCCATTATTTAGCTCCTTTCTTTTTCTTCTTGCCGGCCTTATTCATAGCAATGGCGATCGCCTGGTCAGGTTTCTTTCCTGACTTGATTTCGGTTGCGATGTTTTCACTGATAACCTTTTTGGATTTACCCTTCTTTAACGGCATTTTGTTGCTCCTGAATGTATGGAAGGAACGCATAAACAATTCGCTGCACCAGATAGCAAAATGTTTCGTTCATCTCATTGTTGTTTGTCGGAACGCCAACATGATGGCAAATCTCAAAGGCCAAATGGCACGCCTCATGAGCGAGCACTGATGGCTCGTGCACAAACACACCCATGATAAGCAGTGGTGTTTTCCCTTCTCGCTGATGGCTGTAAGCAAATCCATTGAATCCTGACATATCCCACTCAAGACCCAGCCTAGAAAGATACTCTTTAGCCTCCTCCCTGCTTCTGAGGAGAATAATGTCAGCGCAATTGAACAGAGGAACTTGGTATCTTGGTGGTTTAGCCATTTTTTCTCGCTTACACACCGCTAAACAAGTCGAGGGCTTCTTTTGCCTTACGAACAGCTTCGATAGTGCGCGATGTGAAGTCTGGATTTGCGCCGCCGCTGTTGTAGTGAATCTTGAATAGCTCAAGCTTCAACTGGTCTGTGCCGATAAAGGCGAAGGCTTCTTCTGCGGCCGCATTCTGGTTGGCAACCAATTTGTAAATCTCAAGCTTGAACGTTTGTTCTTCGGTCATAGAAGTAATCTCTGCCATTTTGTGGCTCCAGATGGTTAGAGGTAATTAGACGAGATAACCAGGAAGCCTATAGACACGGCAGCAACAATCACCGCAGCGATGATGTGCAGAGCGTGATAGATAAACTCGATTATCTTGTCTTTGAATGTGGGCTTGTAGACTGGATGGTTGAGAATATCTTCACGTATGAGAGACATTCCATAGAGTAGAGTTATTTCTCTCTCTCGCTTTTTCATACATCACCACGTTAGGTAATCCCCATTATCGAAGCCCCTCATTGAAGAGCTTCTGTAATGCCCTACTTAACCGTTTCGATTGTCGAGCCGTGCGAATTCATCACATATACTTGGTCGCCTGGATAAATGAACTGGTAGCGCAAGCCGTCGAATGCCTTTCTCTTTGCATGCTCAGGGCTTTCGAAGTCCTCTACCAAGATGGCGATAGCATCTTCATCCAGAACCCCCTCGCGCTCACTGACGATTAATTCCTCTTCCTGCAGCGCATCTTTGCACTGCGGGTCTGAATAGACCGCTGGCAGCCAGATAGCAAAATCAGGGTTTGAGTGGTCATTGGTCTGCAAGAGAATATCGTCGAAACGCTCACATCCCGCGCGGGCAATGGTCACGCTCGGTAGTTCGCAGATGTGAGTCACGCCATTGATGATGGTTTTAACTGTAAACATGGTATTTCCTTCTTCTTCTGGTAATAAAAAGCCCCGCTAATGCGAGGTCGTTATTTGAGGCACTGATCTTTGATGTAGCTCTGCAGATATCCAACCTGCTTCGTCACTGTGGCGATTCGCTCTCTGAGGGTGAAATAATCCCGTTCAGCGGCGTCAGTAAGTCGGGGGCTAGTAGCATCGCCCACGCCGCCGGTGCTGGTCGTTCCATTCGCGGTACATTTTGCGTTGAGCTGCAGCCGACGCTTGCCAGAAGCAACATCCCGCTCAAGCTGATCGATAGTGGCTTTGGCATCAGCCAGTTCTCCGGTGTATTTAGCATCCAATGAAGCAACATCACGTTGCCTGGCTGTCATGTCGGTGATGGTGGCATTAGCAAGATTCAACGCTTGAGTTTTCTCATCGCGCTGCTTCTTGTATTTGGTGGCATTGTCACGATAGTAATTTACAGCCCAACCAAGCGACACAATGATGCAGACAACTACGGCAACGATGATTGCGGTCAATCTGCTCATGACAGGAACAGAGCCCTTTCTCTCTGCCTCCGTGGGAGTAGGATTTCAGTATCTTTACCTGCCTTCTTCCACATCAGGAATGCATCAGCCGCGGCCTGGAAATTCTTAAGGTTTAGTTGGCGCAGAACAGTAGAGCCTGCAAAGGCAGATTTACCAATGTTGAATATCAAACTGCAGAGGGCATCATACTGGTTTTGAGTCAGTGGAACGCGAACTAGGCTGCTGATTGCATCTTCCACCCATTGCAAGTCAGCTTTCAGAAGCTCAGATGACTTATCAGCTGTGATGGTCATTCCAAGAGTTACAGGCTTTCCATCAACATTGCCTGTATGACCAACGCCGATTGTCGGGATTCCACGGCTATCAGGGTAAGCCTTAAGCCTCTCGCCTTCTTCGCGTTTTAGTTTGGTGATTCCGTTACTGCTGATTTGCATCATCTACTCCGGCTTTCTTAGCGGCGAAGCGTTTGATAAGCGATCCAATCGAGTCAGTTCCGAGATAGCCAATAAACACGCTTGCAATGTAAGCGAGGTTGCTACTCAGTCCGGTGAAGTCGAGAAGGTCACGAACGAACCAGGCGATAATGGCGCACATCATTGCGTCGATTACAGTCTTCGTAAACGCACCGCCATTGTATCTGCCGCGAAGGTACGCCATTGCAAACGCAAGGATTGCCCCTATGCCTTGTTCCTTTGCCGCCATAAGAGCGGATAGCAAGTCATGTTTTTCGGGCATCTTCATGTCTTACCCCCAGAAGGGGATCTGTTCAAATTAGGAATTATGGATATGGTCGCTTGAACAAATCCGGGTTACGGTTGATTTGTAACGGGTTTGTTCGTGACCGCATTCATGAGCAAATCAGGCGTGGATTGCGCCAACAATACATGCCGCTCATATCACGAAGCCCAGCCATAGATGCTGGGTTTTTCTTTTTTAAAGCGCACTGCACCGTAGCCACAGCGTGTCAGCAATGAGTTGGTTGGGTCTGGTTCTTGGTGGAAGCACGCTTTAAAAAATTGCCTGGGCGACAGGCAAAATGAGGGTAAGGCGTTGGCTCTATGGCCTGATTTCCCAGCTAGCGGGATTGGGCTGTGGTGGCCGGTGCTGAACTCCGACATAACTACCGTTTCAATGAGTAGCTGTTGCACGCGCATCAGCCTGCGCATTCACCACAACGGAAAGAGCACTCATTGCATTTAAGCCAGGCCCCATCAGGGAGAATGCTCTTACCTGTTGCGTTGAAACAATCTAGTCAGGACTCTCGCGTATGAGCTTCAACGTGTAGTGCGGCACGTATTCACCCAAGAGCCCTGGCTAGATTGCAGCCAATAAAAAAGCCACCGCAGTAACTTAAGAGTCACTAACGGCAGCTTACCTTCTAATTATGGCTAAATGGATAATGCAATGTCAAGCTTTTTAACTGTAACATGTCTAATTTTCTCGACTCGTTTACGCATTTTAAAAGCATCTTGCATCGGTTGGTACAAAACGAAGAGTGAAGCTTTGAGTATGTCGTCGATTTCATTCCTGCATGTTGCCAGTGATGGCTTCCTCCAACCCTCCCCGCTTCTGCCGGCCATTTTGCGTGGCTTTGCGGTGGCATGATAGTACGATGCAATTGCTCTCTTTGATGAGCCGTGAGAATAGTAGCCAAGAAGAATGCCAAAGGCCTTTGTGTCGATGCGCATAACGGAATCTACGACCTGAGAAATCAACATTCCGTCATCGTCATTGCACATTGGCCTGGTCATCACCAGTGAAGGCTCGACTCTTTCCATAAACTGAGCGATTACACTGCTCATGCGTTTTTCCAGTCGTCCTGAATATACCCACGCTCCCCACAATTCCAGCCATCCGTTAAGCCAGTCATGCTGGTCTTTGTTCAGGTTAAGTTCACGCACACCCATTAGGCAACCTCCGGACCATCAGGCTTATTCAAATCAAGGCGATTAACCAACTCCCGGCGATGATGGAGCAGAATCACCAGTGCGTTTTCAGCGTCTTTAATCTTTGCATCGAGAGATTTAAGTGATTGCTCATCTGCGTGACGCTGCCATTTGACTGCTTGGATATCAGTTACGTTATTCATGCTGCGGTCTCCATAAGACGCTTGCGTAGCTTTTCGTAATGACGAGCCCGGCGTGTGAATATCGCCTTAACTCTTTTCAGATAATCAATGCTGAATTTCCTGACCTTGTTGTCGTTCTCAATGCGATCGACAATCTCAGGCCCGTACTTCTCAATGAGGTTTATTCGGTAGGGGATGATGTTTCCGGATAACTGTCTGTTGCAGCGAACACAGCTTGAGTTGTTGTTAAATACATTGAAGCGTAGCCATGGTGCTGCACCTCTTGAACGATAATGACTTGCATCCACTGCACCACCACGAACGCCGTAATTAAGTTGGCATCCGCATGAAATGCACCTGTTGCCGTAATCCCTCCAGAATATGAACTTATTAACCGCAGCCTGAGCCTCTCTGTTCCACTCTGATTTCCCTTTGAGCCTTTCCCTTCTCTCTTTAAGTTCGATGCGCTGTAGCTTCTCCTGCTTACGAATTTCACGCATAGCTAATCTTTCGTCGGTTAGACGATTGAATTCGAGAGCGCATTTGTAGTTGTGACAAACTTTCTGGAGAGAACTTCGAGGGGTGTATTCAGTGGAGCAAATGGGGCAGGTTTTAGGCTTCGGCGTTTTGCCTTTAGCCATCATCTTCCTCCGTCATAAATCCGTTAGGGTCTCGATACGCTATTGCCAGTGAGGCGCATTCTTCACAGCAATGAACCTCGCCATCTGATAGCTCTTTCGTGCAGCCTGCGCACAACGTTCTACGTATGCTCTGCTGCTCGTAGGTTTGAGCTTGATTGGGGCTAAGCACCTTTCCTCCTTGCTCTTGTTCTGAGCCAGCGCATATCCCACAGATGAGCCGTGTAATTGAAAGTTGAAACATCGGATTCCGTGGGGATGGGTTTCTTTCTGGATTTACTGCGCTTGGTTGGGGTGAAGATGAGGCTATCTAAAACTATCTGTGTGGGGCTTCGTCGATTCATGCCGCTCCATCTCCAAATCGTGCCTTCCATTCAAGCGCTAGCCTGGCTTCATCAGACCACTTAACATTCTTCTCTGTACCGAATGCCTGGATAAGCTCCAGAAGCTCTGCAAACTCTCCCACGCGCATCTTTCTGGTTGACTGGCCTATCACTACAAAGCCGTTTCCAGCAAGGTTAGGAACAACGTCCTGTTGCTTCAGCGCTGCAGTGAAGATGCATTTCCAACTCTCAGCATCAAGCTGGCGTCCATGCCATTCAACCTGGCGCGAAACATCACCAAGGCAAGCCCATAGCTTTCTGTTCTGGTCGATGCTTCGGTTGCGCTCTTGAATGGTTACGATGATTGGCTTGATTGGGTCAGGGAAAATTTGTTGTATGGCTTGAATAGCGTTTTGTTGGTGAACTGGAGAGCGTATCTCAAAGGTTAATTTCTTCATGATTTCTCCTGCGCGGCTTTGCGTTCTGCGGGGGATTTAGGCATCAGTCTTCATCCTCATCCCAATCGTCATCTTCCTCATCCTCGTCGTCATCGCAGGATGCGAGCAGTGGATTCATTCGCAGCCCTACCTGGCAGGCGTAGCCGCGGCGACCGAGGTTGTGCAGCACGCTGTAGATTTCGAACATTTCGGTTCGCTCATCACCAATATCAAGCTCACAGGCCAGCGTGTGGCATTCAGTAGCGAGCGCCGATATCTTCTCAAGCAATTCGACCTTATTCACCTTTCACCTCCTGCGGGGCGGCTGGCAGCGGCATCCAGTGGGTTACCAGCACGTGCTCTATGCAGCATGCTGCTGGCGCATCAAGCCTGTCGAAATACAGCCCTGAGTGCTTATCAAAGAATGATACAAAGCGATGCCCCATTCTGTTTATGGTGAGCACCTCCTGCTCATCTTCCGGCATCCGCTCGCTTACCGGAATCCATTTACCCGGCACGGTAGCGGGCTCACTGTCTGGTAGCTGGGGGTCGGCTGCGAGCATGGCGGCGCGGCAGTCGTTCCAGCCATCGCAATAGCAATCTCGATGAGTTTTTAAGCGCCCAACTTCATAAGGCACGTCTTCGTACATTTTCACATCAGGGACAGAAACGCTTTGCTTTTGCCGTTGCCTTTCAGTTGCTGCTTTCCACGCAGATTCAGCCATCACACCAAGCATTTGCTTAGCCGCTGTGGTGTATTGGTTGTGCTGATAATTCTCTGCCCACTTCCTCCCAAACCACGAATAGAAATTATCGTCGGCATCAACTACCGGCACCGGCTGCGCGAGATCGGAAGAGCGTCGTGT
>ERZ507734.188-NODE-188-length-11779-cov-3.89841_pt1 | contig 11779 bp, 8 predicted proteins | sample MGYA00513104_ERZ507734 | MGnify/ENA metagenome assembly ERZ507734 | reverse complement strand
TAAAAGCCCCGATTTAAATTTTTATACCATTCCTGTGCACATCCATCCCCAATTGCGGACCAAAAGGACAGAGTAGATGACTTAATAATACATATGCCACCATGTTTGATGCTATCATCAATATTAATAATAGATCCGAATATACCATATGGATTGAATAATAATGTATCACGTAAACCGAATAGCTCAGAGGTTCGCGCAATAAAATCTGGTTCATCACCATAAGGGAAAACAAATCTTGCTGCAATAATAAGAATTGCAAATGAAAATATATATATTAAATTAACACTTTGATTTCCACTATTCATAAAACACCAATATGGAAGTTATGTGGGCTAGATGGTTTCATTCTTTTGTGCTATATCATTCAGTAGCGAATTAAATTCAGAAAAACCTTTTTCATTAGAAAATGAAATTGCAGTTTCTTTCGCCGCCACTGATATTTTATTGTAAAGCCCAGCATCATGAAGAATCGTAAAAATATAATCCGCTGCTACAATTTTATCATTGACTATAAAAGCGTTCTGCTCGTGCTCTGCATATATATTTGGCCCCCCACATTCAAAAATTATAGCAGGCAAGCCGCGAGACATACATTCCAATGGAGGTAAACCGAATCCCTCTTTAGAACTAGTAAAAAGAAGCAATCTTGATGAATCAATACTTTTAATTAACTCTGAATCATCTTTAGGTGATATTGATGCATTAAGAAACTCGCTATACTCCTCAAGCAAAAGCCTATCCTGTGAAACAGCTAAAACCGACGGCTTAAAGTTATATTTATCTTTAAGTACTAACAATATATCCTTAAGCAAATGAGGTCGTTTCCATTCTTCTCTTCTTAGAAAGAATATAATATCGTATTTTTTATTTTCCAGAAGAAGCGGCCTTGTCACAAAACTATTACTTAGTCCTATATTTATAGTAGGTATATTTTTCTTCGAGAAACCTTCAACTAATTTTTTTAAGTGTATGTTAGCTGTAATTTTGATGTCACTTAAATGTCTAGTATAGGTGAAATTACAAAATTTATTTACTAATGTACCTATAAGCCCTGCATATTTGCTTTCAATATCTTGAATAAAATAAACAACTTTCCCTTTTTTTAAAAAACTCCATGCAATGGATGGGAAATATGTTGGAAAGAAATTCGCAATTACAAACGCATTAGATTTCAACTTAAAAGGAAGGATGATTAAAAAGATAAGATACCTTAATTTTTTATTTTTTATTGCTGGGCCAATTTTTTTAATTTTGATGTTGCTGTTATTAATTTTATATACCGATTGATAATCGTAATTCGGTACGATTATCTCAACGTCACAGTCATTATCTGCCAAGTAATTAGCTAATTCAATTAATATCCTAACCCCTCCATGATTTGACAGATTAATCAGTGGGATATATATTTTTTTCATTTTATTTTCCATTCTTGCATACTGCCTATCACAAAGTCTATTATTAAAAATAGTTACTTTTGTTATCCCTCACATAGAGAGATGATTAACAAAATAATTCAATTATCAATAGCTAATACGCTGCTTTATTAATAAAGCCTTTAAAAATCGTCAAGAATATTATTTTTAAATCAAAGTATATACTCCAATTCCGAATATATTCCAGATCAAACTCTACCCTTTTTTCCATTTTATCAAGAGTATCAGTTTCACCACGCCAGCCATTAATTTGTGCCCATCCTGTAATACCAGGTTTCACTTTATGCCTAAGCATATAGCCTTCAATTAAATTACGATATTGTTCATTATGTGCAACTGCATGCGGTCTAGGACCTACAATAGACATCCCACCTAAAAGGACATTAAAAAATTGAGGAAGCTCATCTAAAGATGTTTTCCGCAGAATATTACCAACTTTAGTAATTCTGACATCATTTTTCGTCGCTTGACGGATCGTATCATCATTTTCCATAACAGTCATAGATCTAAACTTCCATACTTTAATAGGCTTTCCATCCATTCCGTAACGAGTTTGCCTAAAAAGAATAGGACCAGCCGACGTCGTTTTTACCGCTAGTGCAATAACAGCTAATACTGGCGAAATCAATATCAATATTAAAGCTGAAATAATAATATCTTCTACGCGTTTGAATACCATATTAATACCGCTTAGCGGGGTATCGAAAAGCGGTACAACTGGTACACCGTTAACTTCTTCAACTCTGGATTGTAATATATTAAAAGTAAAAATATCAGGAATAAGTAGTACTGAACAGGTGGTATCTGTGAGCGATTTAATCAGTTCCTTCATCTCATTATTTTCACTCATACTCATTGCTATATATATACGATCCAATTTCCCTTTTTTAGCATCAGCTATTAATTGTTCGAAATCCCCTTTATATTCTATATCGGAGAGGTTAGTATTCGGAGGGTTGATGTCATAAAGACCAACAACAACGAAACCAAGCCAGGGCTCATCATTAAAACTTTTTGCAAGAGATACACCAACGGGCATTGAGCCAGCTATTGCAACATTTCTTGTATTATATCCTAAATGACGTATAAATCGTGCTACATATCTGATAATCATCCTACAGATAATAACACCGATACTTACAACGATGTACCATTCAAAGGAAATTCGAAAGTTAAAATTAAGGTATTTTGAGTACGATAAAATACCGACCATCAATATTAAGCTTAATGTCCAGTTTTTGATAATTAGATCTAACTCACTGATTAATTTTACTCCTCTCCAAGACCTATAAAAATCAGTAATTCCACCTATCATTTGAAAGATAGTTAATACTAACAAACAGCTTAAAAGATGTTTGATCCCAAAGTTAATATTATTTACAGTACAAACAATATAGAGACCGAGAAAAATGATCAATATATCAGAGAAGCGTTGGGCTATAGAGATTAGAGATGCATTAGCTTTGGAACGTATTCGATGATGTAATTTGGTCATGGCTATATATCGCTCATTATTAATGTCATGTTTTTAACATGATGTTATTTCGATTTCCTTGCCTCTTATTTTTATTTCCAATACCTCTTATGCATAGAACAGTATCGGATCATTTTATTTGGAAGGTGTTTATAATTTTGACCTAACTTATAGCCTAATATTTTTAGAAAATTATGCAGCAATGCACGGGGAATAGAAACAATACTGTTTCTAGCCAAATAAATAAATTCAGAATATAAAAACCGTTTTCCTTCCCCTCCAGCACCTCCAAATTCTTTCCTAATCCAAGCCTCATCACAATGAAAAACCCCTATATCAAAATATCGTCTGAACTCTTCTATAGGCGAATAATTATGTGAGTGCTTTACCATTGAGTCACCACAATATGCAACCTTATAATCGTTAAGAATGCATTTTGCAGCAAAATACATGTCTTCACTTAAAATTGTATTTTCTGGAAACCCAGATAATTCACAAAATACACTAATTCGGTATGCGGAAAATGAATTTGATGTAAATGCTGTTTTAATACCCATTCTAGGGATATCTTTTTTAGTAGATACATGACTTCTAGATGGATAGTTAAAAGAGCGTGCATGCTTTGAAATATAGCTGGCATCATCATGTGGAAGCTGTCTTCCGTATGCACAACCTACCATAGGATCTTCGAAACATTTTAAAATATTATTCAAAAAATTTGGCTGAGGTATAGCATCTTGTGTCAAAAATACCACTATATCATATTCATTACGATGCATATCAACAATTAGATTTCTTGTTCCACCATGATTAAACTCGCTAGAATTTATGATTTTTACCGAAAAACCATTTTCATACGCTACAGGAACCGTATTATCAATACTTCCTGAATCAACAACCTGTACATAAACTTCAGCCCCGGCATATTTTCTTATGCTTGTAGCCGCCTTTTCCCATATACGGCCGCCATTATAAGTTGGAATAGCAATTAATACTTTCATGTAATTACCCACCTTGTTGGATAATAAAATTTATATTATTTTTTTTCATCGTATGAATATCCGTAGTGGTTATACCCATAATTATAATAATTGCTTGCTCTTTTAACAATACCGTTCAAGATACACCCTTTAACTACTACCCCACTTTGTTCAAAACGTTTGACACTGATATCCATCTCCCGTGGGGTATTAAGTTCAAATCGAGCGACCAGAAGAGTCGTACCAACATAATTCCCGATTATGGCTGCATCCGTAACAGCTAATATTGGCGGTGTATCTAAAATAACAATATCATAATTAGAGCATGCCCAAGCTACCAGATCACTGAACCTTGAATGCATCAATAACTCCGCAGGGTTAGGAGGTACTGAACCTCTAGATATGTAGTCAAAATTGACTATTCCCAAAGTTTGAGTAACTCTGCTTAATTCAACTTTTCCTGCTAAATAATCAGATAACCCTTCTGCATTTTTTGTGTTAAATAATTTATGCGTATAACCTTTTCTCATATCGGTGTCAATAAATAACACTTTTTTACCAGTCTGAGCAATTACAGCAGCAAGGTTTGTACTAACAAATGTTTTTCCTGCATTAGGACTAGCACCAGAAATCATTAAAACATTGTTTCTTGCTTCCATCATCGCAAAATGAAGACTGGTACGAAGCCCCCTAATTGCTTCTATAGCTAGATCTGCTGGATTTTCGATTGCAAGAAAACTAGTTTTATTATTATTATCCTTCCGATTTTTTGTTGAAATAGTTTCTTTATTAATAGTTTCTGAAACAGGAATACTTGCATAAACATTTATTCCTAACTCTTCTAACTGTTCCGGAGATTCTATACCTCGGCGCAATACCGTGCGAACAACAACAACTGCTATTGAAATAATTCCACCAATTAATAAACCTAAGATGATAACTAAAAGTTTCTTGGGTTTCACTGGTTCAGGTTGTGTAACAGCACTATCTATTATACGCACATTACCAATCGCACTAGATTTTGCTATACTTAGTTCTTGTTGCCTATTTAGTAACTGCATATAAACTGCCTGCCCGGATTCAACATCTCGGCTCAGTCGTAAAATTTCTTGCTGAGTTTTAGGCATTGATGATACTTTTTGATTAAGCTTGTTTCGCTCTTCTTGCAGAGTCTTTCTTTTTTCCATTAATGCCTTATACGTCGGATGCTCCTTAGTATAAAGCTGTGAAATTTCAGACTCGCGAAATGTTAATTCATTAAGTTGATTGTCAACATTAACAATCTGATCTAATACAGATTTCGCTTCTAATGATAAATCAACAGAGTCTTTCTGTCGTCTGTATTGGTTTAGTTTATCTTCAGCGATATCAAGCTCTGATCTTACTTTCGGTAATTGCTGATTCAAAAAGTCTAAGCTTTTGGCATCTTGAGCCGCTTGACGGGCGATATTCTGCGCTAAATAATTTTGACTAATACTATCGACAATATTTTTTATTAATTCAGCATTACTCCCTGCTAACGACAATGTCAGCATTCCAGTATCTTTACCTTGATCAACAACTGAAAATGAATTTTGCAAATCGGTTATTGCTTGTAATTTTGAAACATAAGTTACGGTAAATTCTGCATCTTTACTTGCATCAATTTTTTCTATATTTATTGAAAATCCTGGTGCATTGACTAATTTTCCTACTTCACCATTAAGTTTATGATCATTAAAGATTACTTCATAATGATTATTATCTTTTACAATGATACTTAATTCGGAGGATTTCCCCTGAACATTTTCAGCAATATACAAGCGTGATATTTTTAAGGCACCAGGATTTTCACCTTTTAACCTTGCCCAACCTTTACCAAATAAAGGAAAATACTTGCGTTCAATTATTGCTTGTAAATTTAAATCATCAACAGTTTTACCGATCACCATTCTTGATTGTAATAAAGCAATCTCAGGTGCTGAAATTGGTTGACTGTCAGGTAACATTTGACTGATATTATTTAATATCGCATTCCCTTGTTTTTGTTCAACTTGAATTAAAGCATCCGCTTGATAGATTGGCGTTGCAAACACAGCATAAACAAGTGCTATTAAGGTAAACAAAGATGTGATCGCGATTATTAGTTTTTTATGGTCAATTAATTCACCAATTATTCGGCCTAAATTAATATCTTGTTCATCTTTAACTGAAGGTTTATTTGACATTTGAGACATAAAATTATACCTAGTATTTATGTGCTTAATTTTTCAATCCAACCTTGGCTGGCTTGTTCTATTAATTTGTAAACAGAAAAAAATGCTTCATCACTTTTCCTGTATGGGTCTGGTATATCTTTTTGCCCGATCCATTGTCCATAAAGTAATGTTTTACCTCTTGCCTCCGGAGCAATTTTTCCGATTTGCTCCATATGATATTTTTCCATCACTAATATCAGTTCATACTCACGACTTAACGATGAAGTAAATTGTCTTCCTTTATGTCCATCAAGTGATAAACCGTTTTGGGAAGCTACATTATATGCTTGTCTATCGGCGCCTTGACCTACTAATGCTCCCGTTCCGGCTGATTTGATTATTTTTCCAGGAAAAGCACGTTGTAGTATCCTTTCCCCTATCGGAGAACGGCAAATATTGCCAGTACATACAACTAATATTGAGTCAAACATATATTATTTACCAAGTTCGAATAAATTTACCAGTTTCTGTCATGTCATGAACTCCAGAAATTGTTGGTACGAGTTGCGATATTACACGATTCCAACGAACCAATGGTGCTGTAGTGACATAAACAATATCATACGGCTGTAACTGGAACTCTGTACCTAACACCATAGCCGAAGCATCCTGAGCATTAAGCTGATAGATATTCGCAATTTTACCCTGACTATCATTTTTAATCTGACGAATGACAAACACCCCAGTAGCATCACTGAAAGCTTGTGACATCCCCTCAGCATTACCCAGAGCTTCCGCCAATGTCATGCCACTTCTATCCATCTTCATTGTGCTTTGCTTACCTACTTCGCCCATGACAAATACTTTTAGATCGTCATTACGCGGCACAAAGAGAATATCACCTGGATATAACAGATGATTTTGTGTCAAATCGCCTTTCTGCATTAATGCATACAATGAGACTTTTGTGTCTTTCCCGTTATGTGTTAATACAACATTCCGCCAGTCCGCATCGGGTGCAAGCCCGCCGGCCGCGTTAATGGCATCCATCACCGTTAATGGAATATTGGTAATTGGCTGCTGCCCTGATTTAGTAACCTCACCTGTCACATAGGCTTTTTGCGAACGAAAAGCAGCAACACTAACATCAACCTGTGGGCTTTCAATATAGGTGGTTAAACGGCTCGCTATATCCTGTCGTACCTGAGCGAGAGTTTTTCCCGCTACCTGCACCTTACCAATATAAGGATAAAAAATGGTGCCATCTGAGTTCACCCAGTTACCGGTATCGCTGGCGCTACGATATTGACCTGCAGGTGTTGTCAGCTCCGGGTGATCCCAAACGGTGACCATCAATACATCACCCACACCAATGCGATATTCATAACTGCGTAGTAAATTATCCAGCTGCGGGTTTGGACGAGCCAGAACCGTCTCCGGACGAAGCTGATCGATCAGTCCTGGGGTCATTGGATACACGTTAACCAGTTTATCCAGATCGTAGTCACTGTCCGGAAGCTCCACCACGTTCTTGCGCAGGCTGTTTAATCCCTGACCAGGGATAATGGTACAACCCGATAAAAACCCGATTGCCAATGCTAATGCCGAAAATCTAACAATTTTTTTCTTCATAATGTCACATCATCAGTAAATCAAAATTTGCCAATTCCTGAGCAGCTGTCATCGCCGTTGCTTACCTGCCGGCTTGTGGAGAGATAAAAGCTGACTGCGTCCTGCAGCACTACCACACTCTCTCCTCTATTTCAGCATTCAGCCTTATAAACTAAACGGTATTTCTATCCCTGCGCTGGCCCCAATGTCATCGCTGTCGCTGTTGTTAGCGTTGGTGTACCACAGTGAAGTATTCAGTCGAACCGACTGATAAACATCCCCACTCCACCCCAGCTGTACGCCTTTAAGTGTGTCTGAATGAGGAAATGCTTTATTAATGGATTGATCTTTTGGATTAACCTTGGCGTATAACAGACGTGTACTCCACCGCTGGTTATCCTCTGTAATCAGTTCAACCTTCCCTGCGACTAACTGACCATCGCCGCCCATCGCATCACCGAGAGGATAACCCTGCTGGTAGTACCCATCTTTATAAATATGGTGGGTGTAACTATAGCCTGTTCGACTCATATTGGTGCGCGTATCATGTGCTTCAACATACCAGTTTACGGCATCTTTACCCCAACCGTGGTGACCTTCTACACCACCGAGGAACATATTAGCAGAGGGCAAATAGCCAGCCTCATCCTCGCCGATCAACTGTCCGTAAAAACTCACCGGCCATCCAAGGGTCGGTTCCAGTTTAAACTTAAAGTCAAAACCGGCCAGCTGGTTACCTGGTTCGTTATCTGTCCCGGTATTGTCTTTCCCTGTAAAGCCATCCCAGAAGCTGCTTAAGGATTGCGGTCGCCCTTCCCCACCCCACTGCATAATACGCGATGCGCCTAATTCTAATGACTGAAACGGTGTAAAGGTAAAACGACCGCCGATAATTTTGGCATGGGGTACCGCGGTATATTGATTCATCTGGCTGGCGGAGATTTGGTACTGCCATGGACCCACCCAGCGTAACCACCAGGTTTCCGGCGCCGCCTGCTCAGCCCGCTGCATTAAAAAGCCGGTCATCGGCCGCATCGCATCCCCGCGGATCAGGCTGCCTTCATACCCGGGCCCCCACCACTGCGGAACCTGGCCAAAGGAGAGCCACTGGTTCCAGAACTTCACCGCGCCGTATGCGCCGTTGGCGTTGAAGCGAGACCCGTTGCTGATCCGCTCTCCCCCTTCAACGTTGCCCTGGAGATGGATATCCCACCACTCGCCGCTGTTGTTGAATGCCAGGCCTAACGAGTTATCCGCTGGCTGTGTCTGACCAAACCCCTGCGGGGTGCCCGGCTGGTCGGTTGAGGTGTAACCGGTGACCCGAAAATCGGCTTTTAAGGCAGACAGTCGCTGGTTAATACGAGCCAGGACCACTTGCTCAGAAGAATAGGACGGTTTGGCCTTTTTCAGCGCCCGGGCGATCTCTTCCTGACTCAGCGGCCACGTCGACAGGCTCAGATGAATAACCCCGCGGTCGGAAAGCCAGGCAAGGTCATTTCTCAAATCGTTGTCATTTACCACTAACCCAGCCGCGTAAGCCTGGGCTCCCAGAGAGGAAAGCAACCCCAGCGTCACGGCAATGCGCGCAATTTTTATCATTGTACAAGATCCATTTTCAGCCCCGCTGTCGTATCTCAATGAGAATGAGGGGAATACCAAGATAGAAGGCGCTCGCGGCACCAGTCGACTTCACTGTGCAACACCGACGAGGCAAGTACATTTACCCTAAGCTGCTTATCACCCTTATAACATCTGCCCAGCTCACAATGTAGGCGAATTTTATCATCCAGGCTATGGACGAGGCGGGAAAGTTAATGCACAGGCAATATCAGCAGCCTACCCTGACCACCTTCGAAGGATACCCGGTGTTTATGATAAACATCTGATGGTGATGCTCATCTCAGGTCAGTCGATAAAAGCAGCCGTTCACCATCGTCCCGCGTGCGATACAGATAGCGGTTTCAGCGACGCTACCGCCCCTGGCTTAACAGCTACCAGCGCACTGACTTCATGATTGGCATATTTTATCGACCTGCGGATGAATAATTGGTCAGGCCTTATTTTAGCGGCGTTAAGTTTACGGGATTTCGGTCACAATTGGGAGTCTTGTTACCGAATATCTGCCAATTAATGCCGCCTGGTGTTTTATTGGCAAAAAATAAGCATGTTATCAATTAAGATTATTTACTGCTTTCAGCTGGCGATCAGCCGTACAATGTTACAATAACAGAGAAAGATCGCCTAACTCACTGTAAAAACACATTTTTTCTGCAATGACAACGCCATTGAAAAATCAGATGATAGCGTGATAGTCAACTACAATTTCTAATAGTTTCTGGGTGTCTGGATATACCATGATTCAGTTCAAGGTGCTTTCTCAGCGCATTTAAGAAACATCTTAGCACCGCTATATCCAGGCAAATATTCAATGATAATGTAGTAGCACTTCATTATTTCATAAATATGAATTATCAATTGACCGGTATATAGTAGATTATTTTCTTATTTGTCTAATTAACCGGCGAAAACGTAATTTCCCCGGTAAAACAAATGGCGATTACCACACTTGCTTATGCAGATCGTTTCGGGTAAAGGGTTTATCCAGCGGTCCCACCGCAGTGGCGATTTGTCCCAGCAGGGATTGAGTCGGTGCTTTGCTGCCACTATGCAAAAGGATAAGCGGAACCATCACCAGGCATGCAACCCCGCCCCATGAGATATTCACGCTTTCCGGATGCGTGGTACGTTTTTGCAGCAGCAGGAATAAAGCGCTGCCAGCGGCACCGAGCAACAGGCCAGCAATCACTTCCGAAACAGAATGCGCATGAATGACCAGCCGCGAATAACCCACCACAGCGGCCAGAACATAGCCAGTAATAACGGCCGCTTTACGCAGACCGGCGGAGAAACGGGCGCTGAGCAGCCACAGGAAGATAGGCCAGAAGGCCGCAGAGAGCGCGGAATGGCCGCTAAAGCCGGTGTAGTCCAGCTCGCGAATCCCCAGGCCCCAGCCCATAAAGGCCAGTTTAGAGGCGCAGACGATGGCGCCGGTGATACCGAACAGCAAACTCCACTGCCACGCCAGCAACCGCGACGTTTTACGCAGCATCAGGACAATAAACAGCGCCGCTGCGCTGGGCAGCAAAACGGTGCTATCGCCAAAAAATGAGATGAGTTGCCAGTTCATATACCTGTGATCCTTCGATGATGTCCACTGCCGTGCTCAGGGATTATCCGTAATGTCTGTACCAGCTCGCATGCCAATTCATTTCACATTTTTATGCATGCAAGTGAGATGTTTAAAGCGGAAACATGATCGCAGTCAAGTTTTATTTTTTACTGACGTTGACCGCTTTTCCTGCGCTTTAAGAATTGTCGCACTAAGTGACTATTCACAAAGCATTATTGCCGCTACTCCGACCATTGCACCACAGAGCCCAGAGACAAACTACCAGAAGTCTCCGAAGCCATACGTTTCTTTACAATCGTTATAACATTCGCGTTATGAATAATTTCTGCATAACGTTATGAGCGGCAGGACGATTGTTCTCGCCCTGCCCCCCGGCACTACGCTGGCAATCAGGCCAGCAGTCTTTTAATACTTTCGCGGAATTTGGTGCCTTCTTTCAGGTTACGCATCCCGTAGGTGACGAAGGCCTGCATGTAGCCCATTTTCTTACCGCAGTCGTAGCTTTCGCCGGTCATCAGCATCGCGTCGACGGACTGCTTTTTCGCCAGTTCAGCAATGGCGTCGGTCAGCTGGATACGGCCCCATGCGCCCGGCTCGGTACGCTCCAGTTCGGCCCAGATATCCGCCGACAGCACGTAGCGCCCCACCGCCATCAGATCGGAGTCCAGGGTCTGCGGCTCGTCCGGTTTTTCAATAAACTCGACGATACGTGCCACCTGCCCTTCGGCCACCATCGGCTCTTTGGTCTGGATCACGGAGTATTCCGAGAGATCCCCCGGCATGCGTTTCGCCAGTACCTGGCTGCGGCCGGTCTCGTTAAAGCGGGCGATCATCGCGGCGAGGTTATAGCGCAGCGGGTCCGCAGTGCCGCCATCAAGAATGATATCCGGCAGCACCACAGATCGGAAGAG
>ERZ507734.183-NODE-183-length-11893-cov-4.95802_pt1 | contig 11893 bp, 7 predicted proteins | sample MGYA00513104_ERZ507734 | MGnify/ENA metagenome assembly ERZ507734 | reverse complement strand
AATCTGCATTAATCAGCCCGCTGCTGGCGGGTCTGCTGCTGTTAACCGGCTGCGCACAGCCTGCCGCACAGGCCGGAGGCGGTGGCACCATTGACGCCATCAACCACACCAAATGGGCAATTAACCACTTCAGTATCAATGGCCAGTCGGGGATCGACATTATAGGTCCGTTTCAGGGCGGCGGCGGTGGCTGCTGCTTCAGCGTGCCCGCCCGCTGGGCGCCGGGTATGACGGTGCGTGTTGACTGGGAAACCGGGGGGGGTTCATCTGCGGGTTTCCCGGGATATGAAGATGAGAAGAAGTTTTTAGAGTGGGCAAGGAATATTAAAGCTCAGAACCGTCAGCACAGCAAAACCGTCCCGCTGCCCGACTATAACGGCCAGGATGTGTGCGGCATTACGGTACACTTTTTACCCTGCGATGACGTGAAAGTGACCACCAGCTGCTGGTCACCGAGAAATGCGAACTATCCGATAAAAGAGCCCGTCAGGATGAAGGAGCCTGCCGTATGTCCGAAGTAGCCCGCCTTCGTTTATTCAGGATGGCATCACCATCCCTTCATTACCCTCAAACCGACAGGGAGAGTCCGATGAAATCTGCATTAATCAGCCCGCTGCTGGCGGGTCTGCTGCTGTTAACCGGCTGCGCGCAGCCTGCCGCACAGGCCGGAGGCGGCGGTGGCGGAACAATAAAAGCCATCAACCACACCAAATGGGCGATCAACCACTTCAGTGTCAACGGCCAGTCGGGCATCGATTCAATAGGCCCGTTTCAGGGGGGCGGAGGCGGCTGCTGCTTCAGCGTGCCCGCCCGCTGGACGCCGGGTATGACGGTGCGCGTTGACTGGGAAAGTGGTGAGGCATCGACTGAAGGTTTTCCTGGATTTGCTGATTCAAAAAAATACAGAGAGTGGAGAGATAATTTAAAACAAAACAACCGTCAGCACAGTAAAACCGTCCCGTTGCCCGACTATAACGGCCAGGATGTGTGCGGCATTACGGTGCACTTTTTACCCTGCGATGACGTGAAGGTGACCACCAGCTGTTACACCTACGGCAGTCCGTCGTACCCGATAAAAGAGCCCGTCAGGATGAAGGAGCCCGCCGTATGTCCGAAATAACCGAAACCCATGCCGCCTGGGTCCCGCCGCCGTTTCCGCCGCAGGGACGTCTGCCGGGCCGGGCGCTGCAGGTTGGGCAGAACTGCCATCAGCAGAACAGCGACGAGCGGCGCTATCACCAGGAACTGTGCCTGGCTGCTGGACGTCGCGTGGAGCCGCCGTGCTGCAAGACGCTGCACATCAGCCTGTTTTTCGACGGTACGGGTAATAACCTGAACAATGACCTGCTGCTGTCTGACCCGAAGCATCCGACCAATATCGCGCGTTTGTTTCGCGCCACCATTGGCGACGGCACCGCCGGCGGCGTCACTGATACCAAAAAGATGCCGCTGGATGGGGTAAAAGACAGTGGAGGAAAATACTTCAAGTTTTATATTCCCGGTGTGGGCACCCCGTTCCCGGAAGTGAATGACCCGGACTATTCGACCATGGGTCTGGTGGGTGCAGTTAAGGGTGAGGAGCGGATTAACTGGGCGCTGCTGCGGATTATTGATGTGCTAATGCGCCTGAGTAAGGACAAGGAAAACAACAGCATAAAGCTGTCCGAAGGAGCCAGCCGTGAATCCCTCAAAAAAATGGGTACCAGCTGGAACCGGCTGTGGTTTGGCGGCAGCCATAACCGCTATGAAGAGTTCACTCGTTTGCTGAATGATTTGGCCTCTGATTTGAAGCCCCTGATTATTCAGCCTGAGCCGGGCAAGCCGAAACTGACAGGCATCAAGCTGTATGTCTATGGTTTTTCCCGCGGCGCGGCAGCGGCGCGCACCTTTGTGCGCTGGCTGAGCGAACTGCTGCCCCCGCCGGCGGCGGAAGGTGAAAAACCGCCGCAGTGCCTGCAGACAGGCGGGATGCAGCTGCCCGTCAGCGTGGAGTTTCTCGGACTGCTGGATACGGTGGCCTCCGTCGGGGTGGCGCATGTGGTGCCGGTTGCCGACGGGCATATGTCCTGGGCAGACGGCACGATGGAGCTGCCGGATGATGAAACCTATGGCGGGCTGATAAAAAAATGTGTTCACCTGGTCTCCGGGCATGAGCAGCGTCTCTGCTTTCCGCTGGACTCGGTGCGGCGGGCAAACGGCAAATACCCGCCCTGTGCCACTGAGGTGGTTTACCCGGGGATGCACTCGGATATTGGTGGAGGATATCCGCCGGGGGATCAGGGGAAAGCGAATGGTGAGGATGACAGCTTATTACTATCGCAGATCCCACTTAATGATTTGTATGAAGCCGCTTTTGAGGTTGGAGCACCGTTGAAAGTTCCTGAAGGTATTTTGCCTGATGACTTGAGCGCTCAACGTTGGAGAATTATGGATGCGGATACCCTCTCCGAATTCGATGTTGATACACCACTAGTCAAACGCTTCAACGCCTGGCGCGAACTTACCCTGGGCCAAACCACGCCGAAAACGTTCGATCCCGAAGCAGCCTCTCACTACGAACCACCTGCCGCCGGCGGCAGTCTGGAAACCGTCATTGCTGAGCAGATGGCCTGGATCACCGCCTGGCGCATCGACCGCTATGCCAGAGGCTCGATGCTGAAAACGCCCTTCTATCAGCGCGCCACGAATACCGAAGCGCTGCCTGCCGCGCGGAAGGCGGCAGAAGAGATTCGTGATAAAGCACAGGAGAAGGTGCTCAGGGCTCGCCAGAACCAGATAGCAAACCAGCCTCCTGACAGGATGGACGAGCTGGTTCTGCAGCCGGGTGTGAAGGATTTTGACCCAAAGATGGATCAAACCCAGCTGTTCGACGCGGCGAAGGAGTTCGGTAAGGATTATCACGACGGTTACCGTATTCCGGATAACCTGGCGCAGCTGGTCCTGGATACCGTGCTGCAGCCGGTGATTTTCATTCTCAATACCGATGATGAAGCGCAGGAATACCGGCGCATGAAGCGTGACGGAGAGGCCCGGGTGGCCGTCCTGTTCCCAGAGGCCGGGGAGGCCAGCAACGCGGAGCAGCCTGCCGGGCTGGTGAGGGCGCTGTTTGATGACCAGATACATGACTCACGCGCCTGGTTTATGTATGCCGCGCTCGGCACGCGCGAGATGTGGACCGGTTACTTCCGCTACCGGATGATTTACTTCAGCGAGCGCTGCAGTAAACCGCTCTCGCCGCTGGTGCTCGCCGGAGACCTGGTGGGTTTTGCGACCGTGACCGCGGGTGTCGTGCTCAGTTTCCGGCAAAAGCGCCTGACCGGCAAGCTGGCCGGGCTGGCTGCGACAGGCGCCGTGCGCTCGCTGGAGGTGGCGGTGCTGGACCAGATAACCGGGGAAGCGCTGCCGGAGCTGCCCGGAGGGGAGCAGCTGCGGGCATTTACCCACGAGCCGGGAACCGTTGTCGCACAGCAAAAGGCGCGGAAAGCGGAAGAGCAGCTGGCGCGGGGGCAAGCCGCGCTGCCGGCCAGCTGGCTGGAGGACGTTCTGACGACAACGGTCTGAACGCGGATAAGGAGGATCCGATGAATAAAGTCATTCGCAAAGGCGATACCCTGCGGGAGTATGGGGGCAGGGTGCTGATGGGGCATTATCAGTGTTTTGGTCTGGGATTCGCCTGCAAGGGCGACCCGGTCAAGTGTAACAAACACGGTATGACGACCATTGCTGAAGGCAGCGCACGAACCACGATTGATGGCCAGCCGGTTGCGCTGCACGGTCATCGCTGCGCCTGCGGCTGCAAGCTGGTCAGCTCTAACCCAGACTGCGGGGTTGATCAGTGAGGCCGGTACCGGAGTATCCCCCGTACGGAGACGCGCGACCGCCTGGTACGGCCAGGTGGCTATCGGCTTCGGCCCTGCTGGTCCTGCTTAGCGGCGGGGTCAGCGCTTTACTTCCCTCGGCAGAAGGAAAAAGCGCCCTGGCCGCCACCGGGATCCTGTTGGCTCTGGTGCTGGCGGGTACCGGCTGGTTGATCCGGCTGCTGTACTACCGCATGAGCGTGCATAACGCCAGGTTCTATGACCAACTGGTAGCATACGAACAACAGCAATGGTGGGCGGAGCATCGGCAGCCGATCGGGTTACAGGAAGGTCTGTTGCTGGGGCCCATGGGCAAAACGACCACTGACTGGCTGCGGGTGCTAAGCCGTCACCAGCGTCCGCCAGAGGAAGAGAACGAGGGCGGCGGCAGGGCGCTGCGAGCGCCATACCTTTCAGTTTCTGAGGCTATCGCCCGCGAAAAACGGCTGGCGGAACTACTGGTGATGGAATGGCAACGACAGCGCAGTGAAAGAACGCTTACGCCGCCGCTGCGTTGCTACTGGCAGGGAACGGAGCTCGCCTGGCAGGCGTTTCGTGCACAGATGACCCTCACTGTTGCGCAGATGACACTACCATCACGCCCGCATGCCTGGCGTGGGGAGGCCAGCCTCGCGGAGATAACACACGCTCTGGCGGAAGCTGACCCCCATGACACTGTGCTTATCGCCGGATGTCAGGTGGTTGTCGCCCAGCCGGGGGCCGTAAAACCCGGCGGAGAATCTGCGGTAATGTGGCTCGCCGGACGGGACGGCCCGGTGCTCCTGACCAGGGGGGAAATCTATTGCGCAGAAAAAGGGGAGGCCCTGACTGCTGTAGCCGCTCGTGTGCTGGAGCAGAACGAACTGAGCGGCCCCCCGGAAGCCTGTGCGCTGTTTTTTCAGCCGGGACTGGAAACGCTGGCGCACAGCGGTTGGGATATCAACCTGTATCGCCAGGATGCCTGTTGGGGAGACATCGGCGAGATGGAAGGCTTGACCGTTCTGTCGCTGGCGGCGATCTACGCCGCGCACTACCAACAACCGTGTGGCTGGCTAGCCCGCGATCCCTTGAATACCCTCGCAATTGGAATTGTAAAACCTGATGGACAACGTCAATAAACCTGTAGCTATCTCTGTGGCGGCTACGGTTATCGTCTGTATTGCTGCGGTCACGCTTGTGGTGCTCCTGGGCGGGCTGGCATGGTGGCTGTGGGCGATGGATCGTGCCACGCAGTGGGAAACGCTGCGCCCGCTTATCGCCACGGGCTTTATTATCTGGGGGATGGCACTCAGCCTGCTGGTACTGGGGTTTATGGCCTTTCGACTGCTGATAAAAGATAAGGTTAAGCCTTCAGCAGCGCCTGTGCGGCAACCCACCAGGCCTGCCGGGGGCGAAGCCCTTTATGCCCCGCTGAAAAAGCACCTTCACTCACGTTACCGCCTGCGCTGGCGGCGCAAAGTCCGCCTGCTTTTAGTCACCGGCGACGAGGCGGCAATCGAACAACTGGTGCCTGGCCTGCGTCAGCAGCACTGGCTTGAAGGCAACCGCACCGTGCTGATTTACGGCGGCAGCCTTGCATCGGAGCCTGACCGAGAAAAATACATCGCGCTGCGCAAGCTGCGCCGCGGCCGTCCTCTGGACGGGATTGTGCGGGTGATGCCGTCGTCTCTCACCCTCACGCCGCAGATAAGTGAGAGCGACCTGCGTGGGCTGGAAAAAATCAGCGAACTGCTGCGCTATGCCGCCCCGGTCTGGCTGTGGAAACTGTGCGACAGTGAGTGGCCGCAGGCTGACCGCTCGGTGCAGGCGGTAGGGGTTAGCTTCCCGTTACGCGCCGCCGAGGACGATGTCGCCCGTCAGCTTGTGCAGATGCTGCCCACGCTGCGGGAGCAGGGGATGCACCAGATCGCAGCAGATACCCGCCACGACTTCCTGCTGCGTCTGGGGCAGCAGCTTATTGACGGGGGGATCGCGCAATGGCGCCGGCAGCTGGCGCCCTGGTTGATCGCTTCGCGACAGCGGTTTGCGCTGCGTGGCCTGATGTTTAGCCTGCCAGAGCCTCGCGCCGTGGATCCGTATCAGGAAGCTGATACCTCGCCTGCGGGCCAGCCTCACCTCCTGACGCTGCCCGCCACCTGGCAGGGGATCGTCGATGACTGCCGCCGTTTACGCGGGCATCACGTGGGAATGGCGTGGGAGCGGGGCCTGGCGTGCGGTCTGCTGGCCATCCTCGGCCTGTGGGCGGCGGGACTGCTGCTCTCCTTTGCCCTCAATTACAGTCAGATTGCTTCGGTAGCGGGAAAAGCCCGCGACCTGGTGGCCCACCCCTCCGTTTCTGACTATCAACTGACGGCCCTGCATGCCCTGCGCAATGAGGCCGGCCGTCTCGTGCACGATGGGCAGAAGGGAGCGCCCTGGTATCGACGGTTTGGTCTGGACCATCATCAGCAGCTATTAGACGCCGTCCTGCCCTGGTACGGTGTGGCGAATCATCGCCTGATACGTGACCCGGCCAATGCCGCGTTGCAGCAGGCGCTCAGCGCGCTGGTCAACTCCCCGCCCAACAGCGACCAGCGAGCCCAGCTGGCGAAACCGGGCTATGACCAGCTGAAAGCCTGGCTGATGATGGCTCGTCCGGATAAAGCCGATGGCGCATTTTTCGCGCAGACCATGAAAGCGGTCCAGCCGACGCGAATGGGGATCTCGACCGGTCTGTGGCAAAGTCTGGCGCCGGATTTGTGGGCCTTTTATCTCTCCCGTCTGCCCGAACGGCCTGAATGGAAGATAACTCCGGATGCGCAACAGGTGAGTCAGAGCCGTCAGGTTCTGTTGCAGCAGCTAGGTCGCCGCAATGCCGAAAGCACCTTATATGAGAACATGCTTAAATCCGTGCGTCGTAATTTTGCCGATGTGTCGCTGGAAGACATGACCAGTGGCACCGATGCGCGCCGGCTGTTTACCACCGATGAAGTGGTCCCGGGGATGTTTACCCGCCAGGCATGGGAAGGCGGCATTCAGCAGGCCATTGATAAGGCAGCCAGCTCGCGCCGGGAGGAAATCGACTGGGTGCTGAGCGATTCGCGCAAAACGGTGTCGACAGACCTGTCGCCGCAGGCGCTGAAAGCGCGTCTGACCCGACGCTACTTCACCGATTTCGCCGGCAGCTGGCTGAATTTTCTTAATAGTCTGCGACTCAACCCGGCGACCAATATCGCCGATGTTACCGACCAGCTCACGCTGATAAGCGATGTCCGCCAGTCGCCGCTGATTGCCCTGATGAATACCCTTGCCTGGCAGGGGCAGGCGGGGCAACAAAGGGAGGGGCTGTCGGACAGCCTTATTAAATCGGCCAAAGATCTGGTGGGCGGGAAAGACAAGCCGGTGATCGGCCAGTCGGCCGCCGGCCCGCAGGGGCCTCTGGATGACACCTTCGGCCCACTACTCCAGCTGATGGGGAAAAACACCGGCAGCAACGTCATGTCGGCCGATAGCACCCTGAGCCTGCAAACCTATCTAACCCGTATCACCCGCGTGCGCCTGCGCCTGCAGCAGGTTGCGAATGCCTCCGATCCGCAGGAGATGATGCAGACCCTGGCGCAGACCGTCTTCCAGGGGAAAAGCGTCGACCTGACCGACACGCAACAGTACGGCAGCCTGATTTCGGCAAGCCTTGGCGAAGAGTGGAGTGGCTTCGGCAACACTCTGTTTGTGCAACCGCTGACCCAGGCATGGGAAACCGTGCTTCTGCCGTCGGCGGCCAGTCTGAATGATAAATGGCGCCGCTCGGTGGTGGCCAACTGGCACACCGCCTTTGACGGACGCTTTCCGTTTGCCGCCAGCAAAAGCGACGCCTCGCTGCCGATGCTGGCTGAGTTTGTGCGCAAGGACAGCGGGCGAATCGAACGTTTTCTCACGACGGAGCTGAACGGTGTCCTGCATAAAGAAGGCAGTCAGTGGGTACCGGATAAGGTCAACAGTCACGGCCTGGTTTTTAATCCGGCCTTTCTGCGCGCCATCAACCAGCTAAGCCAGCTGTCCGACATTCTTTTTACCGACGGCAGCCAGGGGATCAGCTTTGAGTTACAGACCAGGCCTGCCCCGGAGGTTGTGGAGACGCAACTGACGATAGACGGCCAAAAATTGCGCTATTTCAACCAGATGGCCGACTGGCAGACTTTTCGCTGGCCGGGAGAGACGTATAAACCCGGCACTCTGCTGACCTGGACCACCGTCAATGCGGGCACGCGCCTGTTTGGTGACTACAGCGGTACCTGGGGTTTTATTCGCTGGCTGGAGCAGGGTAAGCGCCATCCGCTGGATCGCAGCCAGTGGATGATGAGCTTCACCGCCCCGGATGGTCGCACCCTGCAGTGGGTATTGCGCTCTCAGCTTGGGAGCGGCCCACTGGTGCTTCTGGCGCTGCGCGGATTGACCCTGCCGGATCAGATTTTTAGTGTCGATGCGGCTGAGAGCGCACATGCCCTGACGACGGGGGGAGGGAATAGTGACATGGATGAGATGGAATTATGAGTATTTTACAAAATCTGGTTGCCGCCAGTCAGTTGGATGAAAGCGTACTGCGCCAGCAGGCCCGGTCACGCCAGACTCAGTGGCAGTCCTGGCTTGCGCCAATCAGTGATAGCCAGCCCACCGGGAGCGATCCGGGCTATGACGATGATTTTCAGCGTATCCGCGAGGAGGTCAATAAGATCTCCGGTGTCGATACCGAACTGATTTGCCAGCTGGCAGAAAAACTGCTGACTCAGACCTGCAAGGATCTGCGCGTGATCACCTTTTACGTTTGGGCGCGTCTGCAGCGCGATGGCGAAACCGGTCTGGCGGAGGGCGTTACGCTGCTGGCGGCAATGCTTGAGCGGTTTGGGGCTATGCTCCATCCCCAGCGTGAACGTAGCTGTAAATCGGCGCTGGAATGGCTTGGCAGTCGCCGGATGTCGGACACTTTGTCTCTTTATCCGGAAGTGGACATGACCACTATGCAGGTCATTATCGGGGCGTTATTGCTGGCGGAAGCCTCTTTTGCCGGCTTGGCGGAGGCATCCCGCCCCGATCTTTCCGGGCTATATCAGATACTGGAGAACCGCCTGGTGCAAAACGGCGGAGCCCGCAGTCTGGTGCCGCAGACCAGCCGCGAAGAACACGATCTGCTGCCCCAACATGCAGACACCGCACCGGTAATGCATACCGTCACGTCAGGTCGTGATTTGCTCGATCAGGCTAAGGTGCTGGCGAAATATCTGCGCGAGTGTCCCGGCGGATGGCTGGCAGGTCATCATCTGATGAAGAGTGTGCGTTGGGATACGTTAACGGAGTTACCGCCGCTGGATGCCTCCGGCCGGACACGGCTATTGCCTCCCAAGCCTGAGAGTAAAGCGCATCTTAAGCGGTTGTATTTGCAGAAAAGTTGGTCAGAACTGCTGGAGCATACGGACACGCTGTTGGCGCAAGGCGTCAACCATCTGTGGCTGGATGTGCAGTGGTACGCCTGGCAGGCGCTACTGAAACTGGATGCTGACAGTGTACGGGCCGATATCCTGTGCCGGGATATGAAAGGGCTGCTGGCTCGTCTGCCGGGGCTGGAAACTCTGGCATTTAACGATGGTACGCCATTTGCCGATGAAGTGACGCTCAACTGGCTTAACGAACGAGTCCTGGATGAGATGGCCGGATGGCAAGATGAGCCGGTGATGGCGGCGACCAACGCTGATGAGGTGCTGTCGCTGGAGCCAGAAGTGCTCACCCGCGCGGACGCTGAAGGTATTGAGTCGGCGTTGAACTGGTTACAGGCACAGCCGGGCTATACCACCAGTCGCAATCGGTGGCTGATGCGCTTACTGATGGCGCGGGTCAGCGAGCAGTACGGAAAAAATGAAATGGCGCTGCATCTGCTGGCGGAACTCGACAGCCGCGCCCGGGAAATGACGCTCGAACAATGGAAGCCGGAGCTTATCTTTGAGGTCAAAGCCCGCCGACTCCGGTTGCTCAGAAGCAAAGCCGGGCGCAGTGAGGCAGAAAAAAATCGCTTGCTGCCAGAAATGGAGTCATTGCTTGCCGGGCTTATCGCTCTGGATCCCGCTCGCGCTGCGGTGCTGTGCGCATAATTCACGCATCATTCACATTGCACTCCCTGTACCTGCGGTTTTCTGCATATCTGAAAGCTATTACTCATTCTGGTGATTTATGGACGATTTAACCTTGCGTTATTACGACGCTGAAATGCGCTACCTGCTGGAAGCGGGTGAAGAGTTTGCCCGCGCGCATCCTGAGCAGGCGGCAATGCTCAATCTCGATAAAGCAGGCGCCCGCGACCCTTTTGTCGAGCGCCTGTTTGAAGGTTTTGCCTTCCTGATGGGCCGCATGCGCGAGAAGCTCGATGACGATCTGCCTGAGCTGACCGAAGGCGTGGTCAGTCTGCTGTGGCCACATTATTTACGTACCATTCCCTCGATGTCGGTCGTGGAGTTCACCCCCGACTGGCCGGAAATGAAAGAGCCGATGACGATGGCCAAAGGCTTTGAAGTGCTTTCCCGGCCGATCGGTGAAAAGGGCACGCGCTGCCGGTACACCACCACCAAAGCGATCGCTCTGCAGCCGTTATCCCTGGAGCGCGTCCAGCTGGCCACCGATACGGATGGCCGGTCGGTGATCACGCTGCGCTTTACCTGCAGCCAGCTGACGGACTGGCGCCGGGTCGATCTCAGTCATATCCCGCTGTACTGCAACGCCGATGCGCCGCTGGCCTGCGCCATGCACGAGGCCTTTACCCTCAATGTGGCCCGGATGTGGCTGCGCATGCCCGATGTGGTGGACAGAAGGCCGCTGGACGGGTATTTCAGCGCGCTGGGTTTTGGCGAGGATGACGGCCTCTGGCCTGAAGATGGCCGCAGTTTTCGCGGTTACCAGCTGCTGCTGGAGTATTTTACCTTCCGCGAAAAGTTCATGTTCATCGACCTGCGCGGCCTGGAGACAGTGGATTTACCGGCCGGAATGGCGTGGTTTGAAATCGACGTCGTGCTGGCGGAACGCTGGGAACATGACTTCCGCTTCAGCGAAAAGCAGTTGCGCCTGCACTGCGTGCCAGTGATCAACCTCTTTCCGCTGGAGTCCGATCCGCTGACCATCAATTCCCTGCAGACCGAATATCCGCTGCGCCCGATGCGCGTGCAGGACGGCCACACCGAAATTTACACCGTCGATTCCGTGATCTCCTCGCACCAGCAGGTTTATGCGCCGTTCTCAAGTTTTCGCCACAAAGGCGGCATGATGCGTCATGACGCGGCGGATTATTACTATCATACCCGGGTGCGCCGTGGCCCCTCGGGGCTGTACAACACCTGGCTTATCGTCGGCGGAGAAGCCTTTGATAATCATAGCGTACCGGAAGATGAAAGCCTGTCGCTGACCCTCACCGGAACCAACGGCCAGCTGCCGCGTCGCGCGCTGCAGAGCACCGTGCTCGATACGGTGATGAAAACCACTTCCGCCAGCGTCGCGGTGCGTAACCTCTGCGCACCAACGCTGCCGTGCTATCCCCCCGCCCAGGACCGCTTTCACTGGCGGGTGCTGAGCCATCTGGGCAGCAGTTTTCTTTCCCTGATGGACAACGCTGAAGTCCTGCGAGGCACCCTGGCGCTGTATGAATGGACCGACAGCGAGATGAATCGTCGGCGTCTGGAAGCCATCCTCGACGTGAAGCACCGCGCAACAGAGCGCTTTGCACAGGGCCATCTGGTGCGTGGCGTGCAGATTGAAGTCACCCTCGACAGTCACGGCTTTGCCGGACGAGGCGATATATGCCTGTTTGGCGAGATGCTTAGCCGCTTCTTTGCGCTCTACACCGACATCTACTTGTTCAACCGCCTGATTATCATTCTGCAACCAACCGGAGAACGACTGGAATGGGAAGAGAAGCACAGCCGACGCATTCCCGGCTGAACCCGCGGCTGGAGGCCGACCTGCCGCGGATCAATTTTTACCGCTTCTGCCAGCTTCTGGAAAAACGGCGTCCTGGCCAACCG
>ERZ507734.155-NODE-155-length-13539-cov-5.57008_pt1 | contig 13539 bp, 14 predicted proteins | sample MGYA00513104_ERZ507734 | MGnify/ENA metagenome assembly ERZ507734 | reverse complement strand
CGCTGCTGGCGGTGACCGGGTTTCTGGTCCGATTCCCGGCCGGTCCGGTATTTAGCGATTAACGAGGCTCCCCGCAAGGGGAGCGCTATCGTGAAAATTACTTCGCTTTACCCTGGTTGGCGACGGCAGCAGCTTTCGCCGCGATCTCTTCCGCGTTGCCCAGATAGTAATGTTTGATCGGCTTGAAGTTTTCATCGAACTCATACACCAGCGGTACGCCGGTCGGGATGTTCAGTTCGAGGATCTCGTCTTCGCCCATGTTGTCGAGGTATTTAACCAGCGCGCGCAGGGAGTTACCGTGAGCGGCGATGATCACGCGCTCACCGCTTTTCAGGCGCGGCAGAATGGTTTCGTTCCAGTAAGGCACGACGCGGTCGATGGTCAGCGCCAGGCTTTCAGTGGTCGGCAGTTCCGCGTCGGTCAGTTTTGCATAGCGCGGATCGTGGCCCGGGTAGCGTTCGTCGTCTTTGGTCAGCTCCGGCGGAGTGACGGCGAAGCCGCGACGCCACTGTTTGACCTGCTCGTCACCGTATTTCTCAGCGGTTTCCGCTTTGTTCAGGCCCTGCAGCGCGCCGTAATGACGCTCGTTCAGCTTCCAGGACTTCTCAACCGGCAGCCAGGCCTGATCCAGTTCGTCCAGCACATTCCACAGGGTGTGGATGGCACGTTTCAGCACGGAGGTATAAGCAAAATCAAAGCTGAAGCCTTCAGCCTTCAGCAGTTTACCCGCTGCTTTCGCTTCGCTAACGCCTTTCTCGGACAGATCAACGTCGTACCAACCGGTGAAGCGGTTTTCGTTGTTCCACTGGCTTTCGCCATGACGAACCAGTACCAGCTTAGTTACAGCCATTCTCTCACTCCTCTCTACACGCCATCCCTCGCGCCGCGAGCGACGCGCTGAATGTGATGGTGTATGTGTTATTGATTGATAACTATTCTCATTATATTGCCGTGATTTGGCTCACGGCAATGCTTATCCCTAACCATAGCGAAAATAGTGGCTCAGTGTAAGGTGCTTGTAAAACACAGGTTATTTTTTTGTCCTCTAGTGACGGAAAATAGAGCGGATTGCTGAAAAAAGAGGCGGAAGGGTGGCGGGGGCGACGAAAAACAGCGCCCCCCGATGGAGGCGCTGGCGGTTATCGGGCGATAAACTGATATTCCGTCAGGCTGACGTACTCCTGGCCTGGACGTAATACACAGTCCGGCTGCGGCCATTGCGGATGGTTCGGCGAATCCGGCAGGAATTCGCTCTCCAGCGCCAGCCCCTGCCAGTCGGCGTAGGGCTCCGTCGTCTGCGACGGGGTGCCGCCGAGGTAGTTGCCGGAGTAAAACTGCAGCGCCGGGGCGGAGGTATAAACCGTCATCTGCAGCTTGCCATCCTGTGACCAGACCTGTGCCGCAGGCTGGCTGGCGTCGCCTTTGGCATCCAGCAGGAAGGCATGATCGTATCCCTTCACCTTTTGCTGATCGGCATCCGCGAGGAAGTCGGCGGCGATGGTTTTCGGCTGGCGGAAATCAAAGCTGGTGTTAGCAACATCTTTCAGTTCGCCACCCGGGATACCGTCGCTTTCCACCGGCAGATACCTCTGGGCGAAGATCTGTAGCTGATGCTGGCGCACATCGCTCTGCTCACCGTCGAGGTTGAAATAGACGTGATTGGTCATGTTCACCGGGCAGGGTTGGTCCACGGTGGCGCGATAGGTAATCGCGATGCGGTTATCGTCGGTCAGACGATAGTGCGCGGTGGCCTGCAGGGTGCCCGGAAAGCCTTGATCGCCATCGGGCGAAGTCAGGGCGAACAGCACTTCCTGCTCGTCGGCGCGGACAATGCGCCAGCGGCGTTTATCAAACCCTTCCGGGCCGCCGTGAAGCTGATGGCCCGCGTCGTTTGACGGCGTGACGTTGACGACCTGGCCGTCAAGCGGGAAGCGGCTGTGGCCGATACGGTTGGCGTAGCGGCCTACCGAGGCGCCAAGAAATGCGGCCTGCCGAGCATAATCTTCCAGCTTTGCGCAGCCCAGCAGCGGTCGGCGCAGGCTGCCATCGGCCAGCGGCACCTCGGCGCTGAGCAGCGTCGCGCCCCAGTCCGCCACGGTGACGGTCATCCCCGCCTTATTACGCAGGGTCACCTGCTGCCATGGCTGGCCGTCCGGCGCCAGCGCGGTGGTTTGCGTTAGCATTGGCCAGCCCCCTGTGACGGTTTGCAGACATAGAACGTCTCTTTAATTCCGGTTTTCGCTTCATACTCGTTGGCAACGGCCTGCTGAACGGTATCGACCAGATCTTCCGGGATTAACGCTACCACGCAGCCGCCAAAGCCGCCGCCGGTCATGCGCACGCCGCCCTTATCGCCGATCGCGGCCTTAACGATCTCCACCAGGGTGTCGATCTGCGGGACGGTGATCTCGAAATCATCGCGCATCGAGGCATGGGATTCGGCCATCAGCTCACCCATGCGCTTCAGGTCGCCTTTTTCGAGAGCGCTGGCGGCTTCCACGGTGCGGGCATTCTCCGTCAGCACATGGCGTACGCGCTTCGCGACGATCGGATCCAGCTCATGGGCCACAGCGTTAAATTGTTCAAGGGTGACATCGCGCAGAGCGGGCTGCTGGAAGAAGCGCGCGCCGGTTTCGCACTGTTCACGACGGGTGTTGTACTCGCTGCCGACGAGGGTACGCTTAAAGTTGCTGTTGATGATCACTACTGCCACGCCTTTCGGCATTGAGACAGCTTTGGTACCCAGCGAACGGCAGTCGATCAGCAGCGCGTGGTCTTTTTTACCCAGCGCCGAAATCAGCTGATCCATGATGCCGCAGTTGCAGCCGACGAACTGGTTTTCCGCCTCCTGGCCGTTCAGGGCGATTTGTGCGCCGTCCAGCGGCAGATGATAGAGATGCTGGAACACGGTGCCGACGGCGACTTCCAGCGAGGCTGAGGAGCTTAATCCCGCACCCTGCGGCACATTGCCGCTGATCACCAGATCCGCGCCGCCAAAATGACTATTCCGCTGCTGCAGATGCTTTACCACGCCGCGGACATAGTTCGACCACTGCTGGGTGTCGTGGCTGATAATCGGCGCGTCGAGAGAGAACTCATCGGTCTGATTGTCGTAATCGGCGGCAATCACCCGCACCGTACGATCGTCGCGCGGCGCACAGCTGATCACCGTCTGGTAGTCGATGGCGCAGGGCAGCACAAAACCGTCGTTATAATCGGTATGCTCGCCGATCAGGTTGACGCGGCCTGGCGCCTGAATGACATGGCTGGCCGGGTAGCCGAAGGCGTCAGCAAACAGGGTTTGGGTTTTCTCTTTCAGACTCATCATTACACTCCGGATTCACGAAAATGGACGTCGCTGACGGCGCGCAGTCGTTCGGCAGCTTGCTCGGCGGTCAGATCGCGCTGGGTTTCGGCCAGCATTTCGTAGCCAACCATAAACTTGCGGACCGTCGCGGAGCGCAGCAGCGGCGGATAAAAGTGGGCATGAAGCTGCCAGTGGTTATGGTCTTCGTCGTTAAACGGCGCGCCGTGCCAGCCCATGGAGTAGGGGAATGAGCACTGGAACAGGTTGTCGTAACGGCTGGTCAGCTTTTTCAACGCCAGCGCCAGATCGCTGCGCTGGGCGTCGGTGAGATCGGTAATACGCTGCACGTGCGCTTTCGGCAACAGCAGGGTTTCGAACGGCCAGGCGGCCCAGTAGGGCACCACCGCCAGCCAGTGCTCGGTGTCGACCACCGTGCGGCTGCCGTCGGCCAGTTCGCGCTGCACATAGTCCAGCAGCATCGGCTGGCCCTGTGCGGCGTAATAGTCTTTCTGCAGACGGTCTTCTCGTTCCGCTTCATTGGGCAGGAAGCTATTGGCCCACACCTGACCATGCGGGTGAGGGTTGGAGCAGCCCATCGCTGCCCCTTTGTTTTCAAAGACCTGCACCCACGGGTAGCTTTTCCCGAGGTCCGCGGTCTGTTCCTGCCACGTTTTAACCACGCCTTCCAGCGCTTCAAGGCTCAGTTCCGGCAGCGTTTTGCTGTGGTCTGGCGAGAAGCAGATCACCCGACTGGTGCCGCGGGCGCTCTGGCAGCGCATCAGCGGATCGTCACTCTCCGGTGCGTCCGGGGTGTCGGTCATCAGGGCCGCAAAGTCGTTGGTAAATACGTAGGTACCGGTGTAATTCGGGTTGGTGTCGCCGGTTACCCGGGTGTTGCCCGGGCACAGGAAGCAGTCCGGATCGTGGGCCGGCAAGGTCTGTTTTGCCGGCGTTTCCTGCGCCCCCTGCCAGGGGCGCTTGGCGCGATGCGGAGAAACCAGAATCCACTGCCCGGTTAACGGGTTATAACGACGATGTGGATGGTCAACGGGGTTAAATACGCTCATGAAGGTTCCTTAGTCTGGATAACCCTGCGGATGACGGGACTGCCAGTGCCAGGTGTCCTGCGCCATTTCGTCCAGGTTGCGCGTCACGCGCCAGTTCAGCTCGCGGTCGGCCTTGGCAGCGTCCGCCCAGTAGGCCGGGAGGTCGCCATCGCGGCGCGGCGCGAAATGGTAGTTAATGGGTTTGCCGCAGGCCTTGCTGAAAGCATTGACCACGTCGAGCACGCTGCTGCCGACGCCGGCGCCAAGGTTGTAAATATGCACTCCGGCTTTGTCAGCCAGTTTTTCCATCGCCGCGACGTGGCCATCGGCGAGGTCCATCACGTGGATATAATCGCGCACGCCAGTGCCATCCTCGGTCGGGTAGTCGTTACCAAAAACGGCCAGCGATTCGCGACGGCCAACGGCGACCTGGGCGATGTAGGGCATCAGGTTGTTCGGGATCCCCTGCGGGTCTTCCCCCATGTCGCCCGACGGGTGGGCGCCGACCGGGTTGAAGTAGCGCAGCAGCGCAATGCTCCACTCGGGATGGGCTTTCTGCAGGTCTGTCAGGATCTGTTCCACCATCAGTTTGCTTTTGCCGTAGGGGCTTTGCGGGGTACCGGTCGGGAAGCTTTCTACGTACGGGATTTTGGGCTGATCGCCATAGACGGTAGCGGAGGAGCTAAAGATGAAGTTCTTCACGCCAGCGGTGCGCATCGCAGAGACTAATTTCAGTGTACCGGTGACGTTATTGTCGTAATATTCCAGCGGCTTGGCGACGGACTCCCCGACGGCTTTCAGCCCGGCGAAGTGGATCACTGCCTCAATGGCGTGATCGTGGAGGATCTCCGTCATCAGCGCTTCGTTACGAATATCGCCTTCAATAAAGGTGGCTTCTTTGCCGCCGAGACGTTCAATCACCGGCAGTACGCTGCGCTTGCTGTTGCAGAGATTGTCGAGGATCACCACCTCATGTCCCTGCTGCAGCAGTTGAACGCAGGTATGACTTCCAATGTAACCGCTACCACCTGTAACCAGAACTTTCATGATTCGCTCCATTCGGCTTATCGTTTGTGAGGAAGATAGCATATCAAAGAAGTGAAAAGTGTGACATAGGGCAAGTTAGTGGAATCGTTTACACTTGAGGTGTAAATAGCGTAAATTTTATATTTTTCATTTTAATTCAATGGATTGTGTATGTTTGGCGCTATTTTTCTGAAAAATGCCAGCGATCTTGCGACCCCTGGCAGAGGGCGTCAGGCCACGGGGCCGAGCTGATAAGTGTAACCGTCTCCACTGGGAATGAACGCCAGACGGTGGGTAATACAGTCCGGGGCATCTTCGGCATGGTGTGAAACAAACAACAGTTGCGTGGCGCCTTCGCCAATCAGTACGTCGACAAAGCGGCGTACCAGCTGACGATTGAGAGGGTCCAGCCCCTGCAGCGGTTCATCGAGGATCAGCAGGGTGGGATGCTTCACCAGCGCGCGGACGATAAGCGCCAGCCGCTGCTGGCCCCACGACAGGCTATGAAACGGCGCGTCGGCGGTGCGTTTATCAATGCCGAGGATATCCAGCCACTGTTGCACCAGCTTGTGCTGCTTGTCGGAAACCGCCTGGTAAATGCCAATAGAGTCAAAGTAGCCCGACAGGATGACGTTGCGGACGTTGGTGCTGACCCGGTAGTCCAGATGCAGGCTGCTGCTGACGTAGCCGATATGCTTTTTGATGTCCCAGATGGTCTCGCCGCTGCCGCGACGGCGGCCAAAGAGCGTGAGATCGTTGCTGTAGCCCTGCGGATGATCGCCAGTGATAAGGCTCAGCAGCGTGGATTTACCGGCGCCGTTGGGGCCGACGATCTGCCAGTGTTCCCCCGGGTTCACGGTCCATGAGAGATGGTTGATGACCGGTCGATCGTTATAGGAGACCACGCCGTCATTGAGCACGATACGCGGCGCTGAGTCTACCAGCGCATGGTGGGCTGGCAATTCATCCGGCTCTGGCAGGGTGATGCCGTCCAGTTTTTCACTGTGCGCCAGCTGGGCGACCAGCGCCTGCTGCAGCAGGGACGCCTTCTGGCCGGTGTCGATGAGAGTGCAGTCTGCCAGCACGCCGGCGAATTGCACAAACGCCGGGATCTCATCGAAGCGGTTGAGAACCAACACCAGGGTGATGCCGGCGCTGTGGAGGTCGGCCAGCAGGGCAGCCAGCTGCTGGCGGGAGTTGACGTCGAGGCCGTCGAAAGGCTCGTCGAGGATCAGCAGTTCCGGGTCGCTCATCAGCGCCTGGCACAGTAAAGTCTTGCGCGTTTCGCCGGTCGACAGATACTTAAACCGGCGGTTCAGCAGGGCGCTGATGCCAAACTGTTCGGCAAGCTGCGCGCAGCGGGCTGGATCGTTCACCTCATCCTGGATAATCTCCGCCGTGGTGCGACCGGTATCTTCTTCACCGGGGCTGAGCAGGTCGGTGTTATTGCGTTGCCACTCGTCGCTGACCAGCTTCTGCAACTGTTCGAAGGAGAGGCGGGTCACGCGTGAGAACTGACTTTCGCATTGTCCGCTGAGCAAGGTCAGGTCGCCGGCAAGCGCCCGCGCGAGGGCAGATTTGCCGCTGCCATTGCTGCCGACAAACGCCCAACTTTCACCTGTTGTCACGCGCAGGTGGTCTATTTTTAAGGTTTTTGTATCGCTCAGGCGAAACGTGCCTTGCGAAATTTGCAATGATGACATGATGTATCCCATTTTTTGCAGCGATGTGCATCAGGGATACGTCTTCAGGCGCTTATTGTCAATGGGGTTAGCATAACGTCGCGAGAATGATGCGATCGGCATTGAAGTAAGCGATCGCCTCCGTCCCTTCCGCCAGGCCAGACGTTTGCGCTTGTGGCAGGGTGGCACACAGGGTCTGGCCGTCCGCCAGGGTCATCAGCACTTCGCACTGCCCGGAACCGCATTCGAGATGGCTGATGCGGCCGGGCAACTGGTTATCGGCTTGGCGAGCCACTTCCGGGTCAAGGGTGATGCCGACCCAGGGCGCTTTTAGCAGCACCAGTACTTCCTGACCCTCATCGAGCCCCAGCTTCTCCGCGCTCTGCGCGGTAATGGCGACGTTCAGGCGCGTCTGCCCGTCGGCCAGCAGCACCTCGACGTGCTGCTGCACCCGCTGGCGGTCGCGACCAGTGATAGTGCCGAACCACTGGTTACGGGCGCTGGTTTGCAGAGAAAAGCGTGAAATGGCCGCCAGCAGGCTGTCCAGCGGCAGGGCATCGTCATCGCTGAGAACGTCAAAGGCTTTCTGCTGGATCTGCGCCAGCAGATCGTACAGTTGGATCAGGCGCTGCCCATAGCGGGTCAGCACCGCGCCACCGCCGCCCTTCCCCCCGGTAGCGCGATCCACCAGCGGCTGTTCGCTGAGCTGGTTCATTTCGTTGATGGCATCCCATGCGCTCTTATAGCTGATGCCCGCGTGCTTTGCCCCCTGGCTTATCGAACCGGTCTGGTCAATCTGTTTAAGCAGGGCGATCCGCCGGGGATCGGCAAACAGGCGCTGCTGTAGCTTAAGGGTGAGAAGAATTTCGGCCTGCATAATCGTATCCTGACAAAAAGCGTATTGTGACTGATAGTGACCGTGTTGCAAAATGCCTCTGCGCGGTTTTGTTACTCCCCACCGCACAAATGGGGCGTGTTTTTTCGGCTGAAACCGTTACAATCAGGGTATCTTACTATCTGGAGTGAACCATGTTAGAGCTTTTGAAAAGTCTGGTTTTTGCGGTCATCATGGTACCGGTGGTGATGGCGGTGATCCTGGGGTTGATTTACGGCCTCGGCGAAGTGTTCAACGTCTTTTCCGGTGTAAGTCGTAAAGATCGTAGCCAGCAAAATCACTGATTTCCCGGCGCCCGGTTTAACCGGGCGCTGTGCTATTTCCCTCCTCTATCTTTTCCCTTCATTTTATTGTTCTGAGTCACTATAAAAAAACCGGGCTTACCGTTATATTATTGACTACATAACGAATTGACAGGAGATTCAGATGGCAGGTTCTTGGTTACGCGGCTTTATCGGGGCATCACTCACACTGTTCGTCGCCGGGCAGGCGCTGGCGCAAGAGGGGAAAGTGACCGTTTTCGCCGCCGCGTCGTTAACCAACGCGATGCAGGATATTGCCCAGGCGTATAAGAAAGAGAAAAACGTCGATGTCGTGTCGTCGTTTGCCTCGTCGTCGACGCTGGCGCGGCAGATTGAAGCGGGCGCGCCGGCGGATCTGTTTATCTCCGCCGATCAGAAATGGATGGATTACGCGGTAGAGAAAAAAGCCATTGATACGACGACCCGTACGACCCTGCTTGGCAACAGCCTGGTGGTGGTCGCGCCAAAAGCCAGCGAGCAGGGGGCGATAACCATTGATGAGAAAACCAACTGGACCAGCCTACTGAATGGAAGCCGTCTGGCGGTGGGCGATCCGCAGCATGTCCCGGCCGGTATCTATGCCAAAGAAGCGCTGCAGAAACTCGGTGCCTGGGAAACGCTGTCGCCGAAGCTCGCCCCGGCTGAAGACGTTCGCGGTGCGCTGGCGCTGGTGGAGCGTAACGAAGCGCCGCTGGGGATTGTCTATGGCTCCGATGCCGTAGCCAGCAAAGGGGTGAAAGTGGTCGGCACCTTCCCGGAAGCCTCGCATCAGAAAGTCGAGTACCCGCTGGCGATTGTCGATGGTCACCGCAACGCGGCCGTGAGCGACTTCTACGACTACCTGAAAGGGCCGGAAGCGTCCGCTATCTTTAAACGTTACGGATTTACCACTCACTGATGTTTCTGAGCGAACCCGAATGGCAGGCGGTACTGCTGAGCCTGAAAGTCTCCTCCCTGGCGGTGGTATTGAGCTTACCCTTCGGGATCTTTTTTTCCTGGCTGTTGGTACGGCGTTCCTTCCCCGGCAAGGCCCTGCTCGACAGTATTCTCCATCTGCCGCTGGTGCTGCCGCCGGTGGTGGTGGGGTATCTGCTGCTGGTGGCCATGGGACGACGCGGGTTTATTGGCAGCTGGTTGTATGACTGGTTCGGCATAAGCTTTGCCTTCAGCTGGCGCGGGGCGGTGCTGGCGGCGGCGGTGATGTCTTTCCCGCTGATGGTGCGCGCCATTCGCCTGGCGCTGGAAGGGGTGGACGTCAAACTGGAGCAAGCGGCGAGAACCCTCGGGGCCAGCCGCTGGCGGGTATTTTTCACCATTACGTTGCCGTTGACTCTGCCGGGGATTATTGTCGGCACGGTGCTGGCCTTCGCCCGCTCGTTAGGGGAGTTTGGCGCGACCATCACGTTCGTCTCCAATATTCCCGGTGAAACGCGCACCCTGCCTTCGGCGATGTACACCTTGATTCAAACCCCGGGCGGGGAGGGGGCGGCGGCCCGCCTCTGTATTATCGCCATCGGTCTGGCACTGGTCTCGCTATTGATTTCGGAATGGCTGGCCCGCGTGAGTCGCCAGCGCATGGGAGGATAACGATGCTGGAGCTGGACTTTACCCAGACCCTCGGCAGCCACTGCCTGCAGATCCGTGAAACCCTGCCTGCCAGCGGGATCACCGCCATCTTTGGCGTCTCCGGCGCGGGCAAAACCTCGTTGATCAACGCCATCAGCGGCCTGACCCGTCCGCAGACGGGGCGGATCGTTCTCAATGGCCGGGTGCTGAACGACACCGCGCAGCGTATCTGCCTGGCGCCGGAGCAGCGCCGTATCGGCTATGTCTTTCAGGATGCACGCTTGTTTCCCCACTATAAAGTGCGCGGCAATCTGCAGTATGGGATGGCGAAATCCATGGTCAACCAGTTCGATAAGCTGGTGGACCTGCTGGGGATTGCGCCGTTGCTGGATCGCCTGCCAGGCCGGTTATCCGGCGGCGAAAAGCAGCGTGTGGCCATCGGCCGCGCCCTGCTGACCGCGCCGGAGCTGCTGCTGCTGGATGAGCCGCTGGCCTCGCTGGACATTCCGCGCAAACGCGAGCTGCTGCCCTACCTGCAGCGGCTGGCGCAGGAGATCCATATTCCGATGCTTTACGTCAGCCACTCGCTGGATGAGATCCAGCATCTGGCCGATCGCGTGTTGGTGCTGGAGGCCGGAAAGGTGAAGGCTTTCGGTCCGCTGGAGGAGGTCTGGAGCAGCAGCGTTATGCACCCCTGGCTGCCGGCGGAACAGCAAAGCACTATCCTCAGCGCCACTGTCGCCGCGCAGCACCCGCAGTATGCGATGACGGCCCTGGCGCTGGGGGACCAGTTGCTGTGGGTCAACCGACTCGATCGTCCCGCCGGGGAGAGTGCGAGGATCCGCATTCAGGCATCGGACGTCTCGCTGACGTTAGCGCAACCGTCAGGGACCAGTATTCGTAATATCTTGCGCGCCGAGGTGGTTCAGTGTCTGGAGGTCAACGGACAGATTGAGGTGCAGCTCAGAGTGAGTGGCCGTCTGCTATGGGCCAGGATTAGCCCATGGGCGCGGGACGACCTGGCGATAGCGCCAGGCCAGCAGGTTTTTGCTCAGATCAAAAGCGTGTCGATTGCCGCCTGATTACAGCAACTGGCGGTAGATAAACTCGGCGATGCTGGTGGACTCATTATCGCCGATGACCACATTGGCGCGGGCTTTAACGTCGTCCACCGCATTGCCCATCGCCACCCCGGTGCCCGCCGCTTCCAGCATGCTAAGATCGTTGTAGTTATCGCCGAAGGCCACCACATCCTGCATCGACAGCCCCTGGTCGGCCACCCATTGCGCCAGGCGTTTGCCTTTGCTGTTGCCGGCGCGGGCGATATCCACCTGATCGTGCCAGGACCATTCACACTCGAGGCCCAGCGTCTCGCCGACCTGTTGCGCAAACCGCTGAAGGCGGGGAATATCGTCGTCGGTGAGGGCGAATTTCCACACCGCATTGACTTCGCGAACCGCCTGCGCCAGCGAGTCGACCTGAGTGAAGACCGGGCGCTGATCCTCCGGTAGCGCCTGCGCCCAGTTGCGGGTCCGGATCACGTGTCCGGTGGGCTGCTCGTAAAGCATGGCATCATCTACATACGCCAGACCGTGGATCTGCTGTTCGGCGAGCATAGTCGTCAGGCTGACAGCGTGTTCCACCGACATAGGATCGGCAGCCAAAACCTTTTTTGCGTGATAATCATACAAATAGGTGCCATTACAACAAATTGCAGGTGTATCGAGAGCCAGTGCCTGATAAAAAGGATGAATCGCGACGTGATGACGTCCGGTAACGACGATCACCTGATAGCCTGCTTCCCTGGCGCGGGCGAGCGCTGCCAGCGAAGCGGGCAGAATGGTTTTTTTGCTGGTGAGCAGGGTGCCGTCTAAATCCAGGGCAATCACGCGTGTTGTCATGTGTTATTTCCGGTTGATGTTGAAAAGTGACCTGGCCATGATGGTACACCGCCATGGCGTCAGGACCAATTTTTCCACATCTGCCGTCAATTTTTGTATGCCCTTTGTGCCGCTGTCCGGCGGAAATTCGGCGGACGATGCGAGTATCATGGGCGGATGTCTTATAATTTTCAGGGTGCTATTATCCTGAAAATGAAAAATCCACGTGCAGTGAGGGAAGGAGTAGTCATGAAACAAACCGTTTATACCGCCAGCCCGGAAAGCCAACAAATCCATGTCTGGAGTCTTGAAGCGGACGGCAGATTGACGCTGGTGCAGGTGGTTGATGCCCCAGGGCAGGTCCAGCCGATGGTGGTCAGCCCCAACAAGGAGTTTCTGTACGTTGGCGTTCGTCCGGAGTTTCGCGTGCTGGCCTATCGCATCACGCCGGATAACGGGGCATTAACCTTTGCTGGTGAAGCGGCCTTGCCGGGCAGCCCGACCCATATTTCTACCGATCATCACGGCCGCTTTGTGTTCAGTGCCTCCTATAATCAGGGCTGCGTTAGCGTGACGCCGCTGCTGGATGGTCTGCCGGGCGAAACCGTCACGGTGGTGGAAGGTCTGGAAGGCTGCCACTCGGCCAATATCTCCCCGGACAATCGCACCCTGTGGGTGCCTGCGCTGAAGCAGGATCGCATCTGCCTGTTTACCCTCAGCGATGATGGTTTCCTCTCCGCTCAGGAGCCAGCGGAAGTGACTACCGTCGAGGGCGCTGGCCCACGCCACATGGTATTCCATCCGAACCAGCAGTATGGCTACTGCGTCAATGAACTGAACAGCTCAGTTGACGTCTGGGAGCTGAAAGATCCCAATGGCAACATCGAATGTGTACAAACCCTGGATATGATGCCGCAGGATTTCACCGGCGTGCGTTGGGCGGCGGATATTCATATCACTCCGGATGGCCGTCATCTGTACGCCTGCGATCGTACCGCCAGCATCATCACGGTATTTAGCGTCTCGGAAGATGGCAGCGTGTTGGCTGTTGAAGGCTATCAGCCGACCGAAACCCAGCCACGTGGCTTTAACCTCGATCACAGCGGTAAGTATTTGATTGCGGCAGGGCAGAAATCGCACCATATCGCGGTGTATGAAATTGCCGGCGAGCAGGGGCTACTGCAGGAGAAAGGCCGCTATGCGGTTGGACAGGGCCCAATGTGGGTGGTGGTCAACGCCCACTGATCCGTCAGGCGGTAATACAGACGGTAATAAAGGAAAAAACCTCGCAGTGGCGAGGTTTTTTGATCAGAACGGACAGGCTCTGAGGGGAAGGTGCTGTGTTGGCGGACAAGAAGCGCGGCGGCCTTAGATATCGTCCATGGTGTAGCCGACGACAATCTCCAGTGTTTTACGGATCACGTCTGCTGTGACCACGTCATCTGTCGTTTCCAGCGCCTGAATCAGCCATAAAATGATGGCTTTATTGTTCAAATGGCCCTCGGACTGAAGAATACTGTTGATAGCGAGCGACATAACGGCGGACTCATCAACCAGTTTATCGCCGGCGTTACGGAAAAAGTCTGAGAGCGCCGTGTCCTGCAGTCCTGCGTAAATATCTGGTTGCTGATGCATTGTCTGTCTCATCACATTCTCACTTTGTTTTATTTAACATGGTTGGGAAATTCAGTGGATTTTTTTAGCTTCCGACGCCGTATTGCCTTGCGCCAGCGATCCTCTGGATTCCCAACGGCCATTAATTTTCTTTACCTGCAAAGGCGCTTGCTTGCGTTGTTGGGCTAGCTTCGCGCAAATTTCTTCGATCACCGCCGCGA
>ERZ507734.152-NODE-152-length-13959-cov-4.73454_pt1 | contig 13959 bp, 16 predicted proteins | sample MGYA00513104_ERZ507734 | MGnify/ENA metagenome assembly ERZ507734 | reverse complement strand
GTGTGCTCTTCCGATCTAGCGCGGCGCCGTCAGCGAATACGATGCCCTGCACGCCATTTTTAAAATGGTACGTAAAGGGATGAAAGAGAGCGACTGCAGCCGGGCTATCATGGTGGCGCATAACGCCACATTTGACCACAGCTTCACCATGACCGCCGCCGAACGGGCAGGGCTAAAACGCAACCCGTTCCATCCATTTGTCACTTTCGACACCGCCGCGCTGAGCGGGCTGGCGTTAGGCCAGACGGTATTGTCCAAAGCCTGTATCGCCGCTGGTATGGCATTCGACGGCGCCCAGGCCCACTCCGCCCTGTACGATACCGAGCAGACGGCGCAGCTGTTTTGTGAGATTGTGAACCGCTGGAAACGTCTGGGCGGCTGGCCGCTGCCTGTGGCCACACCGGAGTGATAAAAAAAGCGACTTCCAGGAAGTCGCTTTTTTACTGATGGCGGAAATTACTCCGCTTTCGGCTCGTCGGTGTGGTACTTCGCCGCCGTCTCTTTGATCAGCTGCTGCAGCTCACCGCGCTGGTACATTTCAATAACGATATCGCAGCCGCCCACCAGTTCACCGTCTACCCACAGCTGCGGGAAGGTCGGCCAGTTGGCATATTTAGGCAGCTCGGCGCGGATGTCCGGGTTCTGCAGAATATCAACGTAAGCAAAACGTTCGCCACAGGCTGACAGCGCCTGAACGGCTTGGGCAGAGAAACCGCAGCTTGGCAGTTTCGGCGACCCTTTCATGTACAGCAGGATCGGGTTTTCAGCGATTTGGCGTTGGATCTTTTCTAAAGTCGAGCTCATTGTCGTGCTTCCTTAAACTTCTTTCTACGGCAGTAACTTGTCATTGTAGCGTCCCGAAGGCCGGACGGATAATAACATTTTCTTCACTATTCATATTTTATCTTCTGTTGCGCGAAGTTGCCTTAAAAATATCATTTTGATGCCGCGGGCCGGCGCGCATTGCGCATTTTCTGTGCGAGACGGTCAATGTCTGACGCGTTTTCTTGCAATCGTTAACCAATCGACATTTTTGATACAAAAGAATATTAACTTTCCGGCTTTTTATGCTTTAGAATCATTCCGGTTTGTCATTCATCGTCAGGCATTTGTACATGTCTGTAATTAATCAGGGGATTGCTCAGTGGCGCGGCTAAACAAAATCGCGATATCGCTCTGTGCATTACTGTTCACATCTATCTCATTCACGCCACTGGCTCAGGCGTCAGGGCATACGCACGCCTCCGCTTCGCCAAAGGCGTTGCCCGCGAAAAGTGGCTCAGAGCGCAAGAAAAAAGCAACCAGTCAAAAAACTAAAACCACCGCTAAAAACACCAGCAAAAAGTCTTCCAGCACCCGGCTCCCTTCCCGCACTACCGCCGCAAGCCAAACCGCGCTAAACCGTCAGGCCGCCGGCGTCACGAAAAAATGTGTCTTGCGTAAAGGCTATAAAAAGCAGTGTGCGAAAACGGTCGCCGCCAGCGCCGAGCCGACCCTGGCGCTGAACAGCGTCAAAAGCAAATGCGTGGTGCGTAAGGGCTATAAAAAACGCTGTAAACCCGAGGCCAGCGAAGCAAATCTAACGATTGCCGACGCCCATAAAGTTCGGGTGCAAAAAGCGCAGAGCACCGCCATGAATAAACTGATGGGCCAGCTGGGTAAACCGTATCGCTGGGGCGGCACCTCTCCGCGCACCGGGTTTGACTGCAGCGGGCTGGTGTATTACGCCTATAAAGACCTGGTTAAGATCCACATCCCGCGCACCGCCAACGAAATGTACCATCTGCGCGACGCGCGTCCGGTCGATCGTGATGAACTGCAGAGCGGCGATCTGGTTTTCTTCCGCACCCGCGGACGCGGCACTGCCGACCACGTTGGCGTCTACGTCGGCAATGGGAAATTTATTCAGTCGCCGCGTACGGGACGCGACATTCAAATCACCTCCCTGAGCGAGGACTACTGGGTTCGCCATTACGTTGGCGCCCGTCGCGTCATGACGCCGAAAACCATTCGCTGATCCCGGTCTGCCGCTGCGGCGGCAGACCGCCTCCCCGGCTCGCTCCCCATCCCCACCCGCAGGGGATATTGCAAATTGTTCTCTTTGCCCGGCGTTTCACGACGATAGCGGGTCGGCGACATGCCAAAGTGACGGCGGAAAGCACGACAGAATGCCGCCTGTCCCTCGTAACCGAGGCACTCAGAGATACTTTGCATTGAGGCCTGGGTCTGCGTTAAGTAGATAGTCGCAATGGACATTTTCCGCCGGCTGACGTAATTCGCTAAGGTACAGCCGGTCACCATGGCGAATTGCCGCTGGAAATACCAGTGCGAATACCCGGACTTTTTGGCAATCGCGCTCACTGGCAGGGTGTCAAAAATATGGGCTTCGATCCAGTCAACGATCCCTTGCACCACCGGGATCATCTTTGGGCTCACCACCTCATCTTTTTTGTTCATCATGAGCATCCTGTTGGTCGTTTTCGTCGATAGCTATATTTGTCATACAAATGTCAAAATAGACAATGAATTATTGGCATAGCGGCGATTGCCTGGATGCATATTTAATTTAATAACTTGATTTAAAGAGGATTAGCTAGCATGCGCCGGTTGGATAGCGGGACCGTCATTAAAGGGAAGCAGATAGGCTGACGACATAGCACGACAGAGTTCGGAACGCCAAACCCAGGCTATTAATACATTTTTGTTACATCACCAGGCACAGATTACCTCGGTTTAGCAGAAAATGGTTAAGTCTTCGTCAGTTGCGTTGGTCGCAATAACCTTTATCGTGGTAAGGCTTTTCACTGCCACCGGCAAATGTTAACATTCTCAATACAATAACACGCCCGGGACGCGACAGCGTCGGGCGGTAAGAACACGATTCAGGTGAAAACCTCATCCTGTCAATGTGAGATAAAACAAAAAGTTATAAGGAGAGTAGCAATGTCGTTTGAATTACCTGCATTACCATATGCAAAAGACGCCCTGGCGCCGCACATTTCCGCAGAAACCCTGGAATACCACTACGGTAAACACCACCAGGCGTATGTCACTAACCTCAACAACCTCATCAAAGGCACTGCGTTCGAAGGTAAATCCCTTGAAGAGATCGTGCGCACTTCTGAAGGCGGGGTATTCAACAACGCAGCGCAGGTCTGGAACCACACGTTCTACTGGAACTGCCTGGCACCGAACGCCGGCGGCGAACCGGAAGGCGAACTGGCGGCAGCGATTGCCAAATCCTTCGGCAGCTTTGCGGATTTTAAAGCCAAATTTACCGATGCCGCAGCGAAAAACTTCGGCGCTGGCTGGACCTGGCTGGTCAAAAATGCCGACGGCAGCCTGGCTATCGTCTCCACCAGCAACGCCGGCACCCCGCTGACTACCGACGCGAAGCCGCTGCTGACCGTTGACGTCTGGGAACACGCCTACTACATCGACTACCGCAACGCCCGTCCAAGCTACCTGGACCACTTCTGGGCGCTGGTTAACTGGAAGTTTGTTGCAGCTAACCTGGCGGCATAAACGACAAACCGCAGCAGGGACTCCCCGGCTGCGGTTTTTTTAAGCCCTTCCTCACCCGATGATTACTGGCTGGCGAAAGCTTCTTCCGGCTGCGCTCGCCCGCTAAACCAGACCAGCAGCAGCGCCAGACCAGCGATAATCGCGCCCATCACCGGCACAAACGCATATCCCAGTCCGCCAGAGATCACCGCCCCACCGGCGGCGGCGCCCAGCGCGTTGCCCAGGTTGAAGGCGCCGATATTCACCGAAGAAGAAAGACCCGGCGCCTCATGCGCTACGCGCATGACCCGCATCTGCAGCGGCGGAACCACCGCAAAGGTTGCAGCGCCCCAGACAATCATGCTGATGGCCGCTCCGGCCTGGGATTGCGCCAGCAGCGGGATCGCCAGCATGATCGCCATCAGCAGCAGTAGAAAGCCTTTCAGGGTGCCAGAGACCGACCGGTCGGCGAATTTGCCGCCCAGATAGTTGCCCAGCGAAAAACCAACGCCAATCAGCACCAGCATCGCGGTAATAAACAGCGATGAAGCGTGGGTCAGCGTATTCAGTACCGGAGAAATATAGGTATACAGCGTAAACATCGCCCCGGCGCCCAGCACGGTGGTCAGCAAGGCGGAGAGCACCTGCGGGCGCAGCAGGACAGAAAGCTCTTTTTTGACATCAGGGCGTTCACCCGCGCTGCCCTTCGGCAGGGAAAACCACAGACTTACCATCGCCAGCAGGCCTAACCCCGCGGTGGCGAGGAAAGACATCCGCCAGCCAATAGTTTCGCCAAGCCAGGTGGCCGCCGGCACGCCGCCAATGTTGGCGATGGTGAGTCCCATAAACATGGTGGCTACTGCGCTAGCCTGCTTGTGTTTCGGCACGACGCTGGCCGCCACCACCGATCCCAGGCCGAAAAAAGCGCCGTGGTTGAGGCTGGTAATAATGCGCGACAGCAGCAGCGTGGTGTAATCCGGCGCGATGGATGACAACAGGTTGCCGACGGTGAAGATCCCCATCAGAAAAATCAGCGCATTGCGCCGCGCGCGATGCGACAACAGCAGCGTCATCAGCGGTGCGCCGACCATGACGCCGATGGCATACGCACTGATCAGCATTCCCGCTACCGGTATTGAGACGTCCACACCTTTCGCAATCACCGGCAGCAATCCCATAGGGGAGAACTCGGTGGTACCGATGCCAAAGGCGCCGATCGCCAGCGCGAGTAAAGGAAAGTTGATTTTCATTCAATGACTCCATCAGACCGTCAGAGAGGACGGCGTAACATCAGAAGTCAAAAGCATGACATCAATCACAAAAAAACAAAAGTGAACGAAATGACAAAAGATTTTTGCAGAATTGATAATAATGACAGGATATGGGGAGGAAGCTGCGCTCCTCCCTCAGCGAAACATTAGTGCAGAATGGCGGTCAGGCTGAAAGCGACAATCACGCCGAGAGCAATAATCGTGGTGATCAGCGAAAACTTTAAATTGGTATCCATCATTTTTCCCTCTGGTTATCCCCACAACAAAAGTGAGCTTGCTCATTTTTGCACAAAAAATCGCAAAAATCTTCCGGGATTTAGGGCGATGCACATTTTTGCTCTTCCACTTTGCCCCAAGATCGGACAAAATCCCACGCTAATTTAAAAGCGTATCGGCCATTGACCCCTTCCTGTCGTTCTGTGTCGTTTTCCCGACGTGATGCAATGTTGAAAATTGTATTCAGGGTGTGTGTAGGCAAACGTTTACGTATCGATGTTCAGGCGATCAGGTCAAGGCATGGAGTGAGATGTAATGGCAACTATTAAAGATGTAGCGAAGCGCGCAAACGTTTCCACTACAACCGTGTCACATGTAATTAACAAAACCCGTTTCGTTGCCGAAGAGACGCGTAACGCGGTATGGGCGGCGATCAAAGAGCTGCACTACTCGCCGAGCGCCGTAGCGCGCAGCCTGAAAGTCAATCATACAAAATCGATTGGCCTGCTGGCGACCAGTAGCGAAGCCGCCTATTTCGCTGAAATTATTGAGTCCGTTGAAAAGAGCTGCTTCCAGAAGGGCTATACCCTGATCCTCGGTAATGCATGGAACGATCCGGAAAAACAACGTGCCTATCTGTCGATGATGGCGCAAAAGCGCGTCGACGGCTTGCTGGTGATGTGTTCCGAGTATCCGGATTCGGTTCTGAGCATGCTGGAAGAGTACCGCCATATTCCGATGGTGGTGATGGACTGGGGCGAGGCGAAAGCCGACTTCACCGATGCGGTCATCGATAACGCCTTCCAGGGCGGGTATATCGCCGGCCGTTACCTGATTGAACGCGGCCACCGCGAAATCGGCGTGATCCCCGGACCGCTGGAGCGCAACACCGGCGCAGGACGCCTGGCCGGCTTTATGCAGGCGATGAAAGAGGCGCATATCAGCGTGCCGGAAAACTGGATTGTGCAGGGCGACTTCGAGCCTGAATCCGGCTACCGCGCTATGCAGCAGATCTTAAACCAGCAGCACCGTCCGACGGCGGTGTTCTGCGGCGGGGATATCATGGCGATGGGGGCCATCTGCGCCGCAGACGAAATGGGACTGCGGGTGCCGCAGGACATTTCGCTGATCGGTTATGATAATGTGCGTAACGCCCGCTATTTCAGCCCGGCGTTAACCACCATTCATCAGCCGAAAGATTCTCTGGGCGAAGCCGCATTTAACATGCTGTTGGATCGTATCGTCAACAAGCGCGAAGAGTCGCAGTCTATCGAAGTGCACCCTCGTCTGGTTGAACGCCGTTCGGTAGCGGATGGCCCGTTTGTCGATTATCGTCGTTAAGGCCACTGGCGGGCGCGGATCACTCCGGCGCCCGCAGCCACTCCCGATTCAGCGTATCGCTGTCTCCCAAATAGTCCAGCATCCAGTTTAGCGCCGGTGAAGCGTCATTCTGCTGCCACGTCAGGCAGCAGGCCGCATCCGGGAACGGATTTTCCAGCATCAGCGCAGTCCATTCGCCGCGATCTATCCACGGACGGGCGAAATGGCTCGGCACCATGCCAACGCAGAGGCCCGCCGACAGACAGGTCGCCGACGATTCCCAGTCGGGCACGACCACCCGCTTCTGATTATCCAGCAGCCAGGTTGTTCGTTTAGGCAACGAGCGCGAGGTATCCTCCCGCACCAGCGACGGCCAGTTACGCAGGATATCGTCGCTCAGCGGACCATCCATCTTCGCCAGCGGATGATCGCTCGCCACCACGCAGTCCCAGCTCAGCATCCCCATATCGCGAAACGCATAGCGACCGCCGACCGGAATAGAGCGCGTTGCGCCAATCGCCAGTTCTACGCGGCCGTCGGCCAGCGCATCCCACACGCCGTTGAACACTTCCTGAAAGACGATCAGCTCGACATCGGGAAAATGGCGATAGAAATCGACGATCATCTGGCGCATCCGCGCCGGTTTCACAATGTCGTCCACCGCGATCGATAACTGCCCGCGCCAGCCGTTGGCGATTTGCTGGCACTGCTGGCGGGTGATCTGCATTTTTTTGATAACAGAGCGCCCTTCCTGCAAAAACCAGACCCCGGCGGGGGTCAGCTCCACATCACGATGACGACGCTCGAACAAGGGAACCGCCAGCCATTCTTCAAGCTGACGTACGGTATAGCTAACCGCGGAAGGGACCCGGTGCAGCTCCTGCGCGGCGGCGCTGAAGCTGCCGTTGCGTGCAACGGCATCAACCACTTCCAGAGAGTATTCAGACCACATTTTCTGCCTGCAAAATTTTTGAATGCATGTGACAAATATTAGCGTTTCACAAGCCTCAATGCACTCCCTACACTCTGCGGCATCGTACCTGTACTCCAAAAATGAGAACGTTATGTCACGACCTGGGAAAGGATTTTTAGTCTGGCTGGCCGGCCTGAGCGTGCTGGGCTTTCTGGCCACTGATATGTACCTGCCGGCGTTTGCCGCCATGCAGCAGGATCTCAATACCTCCGCCGCCTCGATCAGCGCCAGTCTGAGCCTGTTCCTCGCTGGCTTCGCGCTGGGTCAGCTGTTCTGGGGGCCGCTGTCAGACCGCTATGGGCGTAAACCCGTGCTGCTGAGCGGCCTGGCGATTTTCGCTCTCGGCTGTCTGGGAATGCTGTGGGTGCACAATGCCACTCTGATGCTGGCGCTGCGCTTTCTGCAGGCGATCGGCGTCTGTGCCGCGGCCGTTACCTGGCAGGCAATGGTTACCGATTACTATCCCGCACAGCGCACTAACCGCATCTTCGCCACTATTATGCCGCTGGTGGGATTATCGCCAGCCCTGGCCCCGCTGCTGGGCAGCTGGCTGCTGGTTCACTTTGAATGGCAGGCCATCTTCGCCACCTTGTTTGCAATTACCCTGCTGCTGATGCTGCCGGCATTGCGCCTGAAGGCAGCGGCAAGGCCAGCCGCAGTGACGCAGCAGAAGATCACCTTCCTCGCGCTGCTCCGTTCACGGGAATACAGCGGCAACGTCCTGATCTACGCCGCCTGTTCCGCCAGCTTCTTCGCCTGGCTTACCGGTTCGCCTTTTATCCTTCATGAAATGGGCTACGGCCCAACCGCTATCGGCCTGAGCTACATCCCACAGACCATCGCCTTTCTGGTGGGAGGCTATGGCTGCCGCGCGCTGCTGCAAAAGTGGTCCGGTCAACAGATGCTGCCGTGGCTGCTGGTGGTCTTCGCCGTCAGCGTAGCCGCCACCTGGCTGGTCGGTCTGCAGACGCATGCCTCGCTGGTGGCGTTAATGATCCCCTTCTGCCTGATGGCAGTGGTCAACGGCGGGATCTACCCTATTGTGGTTGCCCAGGCGCTGAAGCCTTTCCCGCAGGCGACCGGCCGGGCAGCGGCGCTGCAGAATACCCTGCAGCTTGGCCTGTGCTTCCTGACCAGCTTGCTGGTGTCCGCGCTGATCGCCACGCCGCTGCTGACCACTACCAGCGTAATGCTGGTCTCGATTGGCTTAGCCGGGATAGGCTTTCGTCTGCAGCAGACACCAGCGCTGACACCCCACTCTTCCCACGCATAATTTTCATCATCAGGGCCCGGGCCAGTCGTTAGCATGCTAAGAAATTTTTATTGAAAGCCAGTACTTAGCGTCCTATACTTGATCCGGGTTCACATAAATAGAAAATAGTTACAGATTAACGGAAGCAGGATGCCTCCGTTTCACCATGGAAGGCCTTTCGGCAAGGGTTATCTCCCTTCCTCTGTTTACGTCGGATAGCGACTTCACGGATTATCCGTGAGATTTCTCACAAAGCCAAAAAAGCGTCTACGCTGTTTTAAGGTTCTGATCACTTGGGCGTGATGGAGAAGCTATGAGTTCATCGTGTATAGAAGAAGTAAGTGTACCAAATGATGACTGGTACCGGATTGCAGCTGAATTATTAGGCCGTGCGGGAATTGAAATCAATGGCTCCGCGCCGTCAGACCTGCGGGTTAAAAACCCTCTCTTTTTTAAACGGGTTTTGCAGGAAGGTTCGCTGGGTTTAGGCGAAAGCTATATGGACGGCTGGTGGGAATGCGAGCGCCTGGATATATTCTTCCACAAGGTGTTACGCGCCGGGTTGGAAAAGCAGCTCCCTCATCATTTCAAAGACACACTCCGCATAGCAGGCGCTCGTCTGTTTAATTTACAAAGTAAAAAACGTGCCTGGATTGTGGGCAAAGAGCATTACGACCTCGGTAACGATCTTTTTAGTCGAATGCTTGATCCTTACATGCAGTACTCCTGTGGTTACTGGAAAGAGGCGAAAACCCTCGAGGCCGCGCAGCAGGACAAACTGGATCTGATCTGTCGCAAACTGGAGCTTGAACCGGGCATGCGGGTATTGGATATCGGCTGTGGATGGGGTGGCCTTGCCGAATATATGGCACGAAACTACCAGGTCAGCGTCGTGGGTGTAACCATCTCCGCTGAACAGCAAAAGATGGCTCAGGCCCGTTGCGCCGATCTCGATGTAGAAATTCGTCTCCAGGATTATCGCGATCTGCATGACAGCTTTGACCGCATTGTTTCCGTAGGCATGTTTGAGCACGTGGGGCCGAAAAATTACGCCACCTACTTTGAGGTTGCCGACCGTAATTTGAAACCCAATGGCCGTTTCTTACTGCATACTATTGGTTCCAAAGTCACTGACCATAACGTTGACCCGTGGATCGATAAATATATCTTCCCTAACGGCTGCCTGCCTTCCGTGCGTCACATTGCCGAAGCCAGCGAGAAGCATTTTGTGATGGAAGACTGGCACAACTTCGGCGCTGATTACGACACGACCCTGATGGCCTGGTATGAGCGTTTCCTCGCCAGCTGGCCGGAAATTGCCGATAATTATTCTGAACGTTTCAAACGCATGTTTACCTATTATCTGAACGCCTGCGCCGGCGCCTTCCGCGCCCGCGACATTCAGCTCTGGCAGGTGGTGTTCTCGCGCGGTATTGAACATGGACTGCGCGTCGCCCGTTAAATAGCACTCCCCCGCTTATCAGCGGGGGATTTTTTTTCAGGCCTCATTGATCTTAGCCGCAATCTCTTTCGCAGCCAGCACGCGTTCAACCGTATCGACAACCGCCTGGGTCTGCGGATCGATCTCAATATTGACGCGATCGCCCAGCTTTTTTGCTCCCAGGGTGGTCCGTTGCAGCGTCTCCGGAATAAGATGCACGCAGAAACGGGTAGCCGTCACCTCACCCACCGTCAGACTAATGCCATCAATACCGATGAATCCTTTATAGAGGATGTATTTCATCAGCGTCGGATCCTGCACTTTAAACCAGATCTGACGGTTATTTTCGGAGGTCAGGATCTTCACGATTTCCGCGGTGGTCATAATATGACCGGACATTAAATGCCCGCCAATCTCATCGCTGAATTTCGCCGCTCGCTCAACGTTCACTTCATCGCCGATCTTGATATCGCCGAGGTTGGTGATGCGCAGTGTCTCTTTCATCAAATCGAAGCTGATGCGCGCGCCGTTGATTTCAGTCACCGTCAGGCAGCAGCCGTTATTGGCAACCGAGGCGCCGGTTTCCAGCCCCTCCAGCATATGTGCCGGTAGCTCCACCACGTGGGTGCGAAAATTGGGTTTATCATCAATGGAGACCACTTTCGCGGTTCCCTGAACAATACCTGTAAACATCTTAGGCTCCTGTTGAAAATCATGACGGTATGATTACCGTTTTCGCTATCGGGAACAATAACAGGAGGGCAAAGCGGTTGCCAGCGCGCTTCGTGCCCCAACTCTTTTTTCACTGGCTTAATAGCCAATCCTCGCTACAATAGACTGGAAATTCCTCATTTTTATCCCCTTGCTGCCAGTTACGGCGGCTTTTTTAGTCTCAAAATAACAACAATTCGAAGGTGTTCACGTGCAGAAGTATTTTATTGAAGCGCGTCAGTTATTAGCTCTGGCCATACCCGTCATTCTTGCGCAGGTGGCGCAGACGGCGATGGGTTTTGTCGATACCGTGATGGCGGGTGGCTACAGCGCCACGGATATGGCCGCCGTGGCCATCGGGACCTCCATCTGGCTGCCGGCGATCCTCTTCGGCCACGGCCTGCTGCTGGCGCTGACCCCGGTGGTGGCGCAGCTTAACGGCTCCGGGCGGCGGGAGCGTATCGCGCCGCAGGTGCGTCAGGGCTTCTGGCTGGCCGGCTTTGTCTCGGTGCTGATCATGGTCGTGCTGTGGAATGCCGGGTATATCATCAGCTCTATGCATAACATCGATCCGTTGCTGGCAGAAAAGGCGGTTGGCTATCTGCGCGCGCTGCTGTGGGGCGCGCCGGGCTATCTGTTCTTCCAGGTAGCGCGTAACCAGTGTGAAGGGCTGGCAAAAACCAAGCCCGGGATGGTCATGGGCTTTATTGGCTTACTGGTCAACATTCCGGTGAACTATATCTTTATCTATGGTCATTTCGGCATGCCCGAGCTGGGCGGCGTCGGCTGCGGCGTGGCGACGGCCTCCGTTTACTGGGTGATGTTCGCCAGCATGCTGTGGTGGGTGCGCCGGGCGCGTTCGATGCGGGATATTCGCTGCGCCGAGGGCTTCAATGGTCCCGATTTCGCCGTTCTGTTACGACTGGTGCAGCTGGGGATGCCCATTGCTCTGGCGCTGTTCTTTGAAGTCACCCTGTTTGCCGTCGTCGCGCTGCTGGTCTCCCCGCTTGGGATCATTGACGTCGCCGGACACCAGATCGCGCTGAACTTCAGTTCGCTGATGTTCGTTCTGCCGCTGTCGCTGGCGGCAGCGGTCACCATTCGCGTCGGCTTCCGCCTTGGCCAGGGCTCTACGATAGATGCCCAGGTTTCGGCCCGCACCGGCGTGGGCGTGGGCGTCTGCCTGGCGGTGTTTACTGCTATCTTTACCGTGCTGATGCGTAAGCAGATTGCCCTGCTGTATAACGACAACCCGGAGGTAGTGACGCTGGCCTCGCACCTGATGCTGCTGGCGGCTATCTATCAGATCTCTGACTCCATTCAGGTGATCGGCAGCGGCATCCTTCGCGGCTATAAAGACACGCGGTCTATCTTTTTTATCACGTTCACTGCGTACTGGGTGCTGGGTTTGCCGAGCGGCTATCTGCTGGCGCTGACCGATATGATTGTGCCCCGCATGGGACCTGCCGGTTTCTGGTGCGGATTTATCATCGGTCTGACCTCCGCCGCCATCATGATGATGCTGCGGATGCGTTTTCTGCAGCGCCAGCCTTCGAGCATCATCTTACAGCGCGCTGCGCGCTAACTTGTCTAAGCCCGCCGCTCCGGCGGGCTTTTTCGTTCTCCGCTATAACGGCCGCGTTGTACATTCCGTTACTCCCTGACACCAAAGACTCACTGATGGCCTCCCGGCAGGCGCTTATAGTGTTGCCAACAGCCCCGCAGTGGGGTTACTCAAGAAACCAAGTCGAGGATTGCAGAATGAAAAAAGTATTAGCTCTGGTCGTTGCCGCTGCTATGGGTCTGTCATCAGTTGCTTTCGCTGCCGATGCAGCGAGCACCACCCCGAGTACAGCAGCCAGCCATACCACCGTTCACCATAAGAAACATCATAAAGCGGCCGCTAAACCGGCAGCCGAACAGAAAGCCCAGGCCGCGAAGAAACACCATAAAGCCGCTGCGAAACCGGCTGCTGAGCAAAAAGCCCAGGCAGCGAAAAAGCACCACAAAGCAGCGCACCATGCAGCTAAACCGGCGGTTAAACCAGCGGCATAACGGTCAGGGCGTAAAAGGTGATAAACCGGCGCTGATCAGCGCCGGTTTTTTTTCTGGAGGACATCATGCTGCAACGCTATCGCTTCGAATTGCTGCTGTTACTGCTCATCGTCTGCGCGCTGTTTACCCTGCGTATGATGTTTAAATAGCGGGCTGCTGAACCCATTTACGGGCCGGCGGCGTATAGTCGCGAAAACCGGTGATAATCTCGTCTGCCGAGTCTGCAAACGGCAGCATCTCCGCGTAGCGCGGGTGCATAAACCCTTCCCGCACCATGTTTTCCACCATCGCCTGAAGCGGATCGTAATAGCCCTTGATATTCAGGAACGCGCACGGTTTCTCATGGATCCCCAGCTGCGCCCAGGTCCACTGTTCGAAAATTTCTTCGAGCGTCCCCGCCCCGCCCGGCAGGGCAATAAAGCCATCCGCCAGCGCCGCCATTTTGGTTTTCCGTTCGTGCATATCCTCGACCACATGCAGGTCCGTCAAACCACGGTGGGCAATTTCCCGCTCTACCAGGCCGCGCGGCATCACACCTATCACCACGCCACCGGCCTCCAGCGCCGCATCGGCGACCGCCCCCATCAGACCAACTTTGCCGCCGCCATAGACAAGCGCCAGCCCCTGCTGCGCCAGCGTACGTCCAACCAGACGGGCAGTTTCAAGATACAGCGGATGCTCGCCAGCTGAAGAACCGCAGAAAATACCAATCGATTTCATCTTCGTTATGACTCCTTCTCTTCTGGTGGCCGATAATTTAACACAACGGCAACCCTTTCGCGCAGGATTGGACTGGCTGAAAAATGAGAGCCGTGACGCTCGCTGGCGAAGAAATATCCTTGTGGTTCAGTAAAATATATCCGGAATGGGTAAAAGTTCCGCAATCGCATGCAATGTACAAGAAAAGTGATGTTTACCTCTTGCCACATCCCCTCCCTGCCGTTAATATGCGTCCCCGTTGTCACCACAACATTGCGTTCGTAGCTCAGTTGGTTAGAGCACCACCTTGACATGGTGGGGGTCGTTGGTTCGAGTCCAATTGAACGCACCATCCTGCGTCCGTAGCTCAGTTGGTTAGAGCACCACCTTGACATGGTGGGGGTCGGTGGTTCGAGTCCACTCGGACGCACCATTTCACAGCCTCGTGATCTGGTGCCTTATTTCTCTCCCGCATTGAATTATCCTAAAATGACCTTCAGCATTGGCAAAACGCTAT
>ERZ507734.141-NODE-141-length-14779-cov-5.75143_pt1 | contig 14779 bp, 6 predicted proteins | sample MGYA00513104_ERZ507734 | MGnify/ENA metagenome assembly ERZ507734 | reverse complement strand
CTTCCGATCTAGAGCTGCCGTTTGGCGGCGTCAAGCGTTCCGGTTACGGACGGGAGCTCTCCGATCTCGGCATCAAAGAGTTTGTGAACCAGAAGCTGGTGGTGGTGCGCCGCTAAGCCTATGATCCGGCCATAAAAAAACCTGCCATTCGGCAGGTTTTTTTATGGCTAATGCTCAGCGCACCTTAACCTTATCGCGGGGGCGTTGACCATAATCAGAAGGTGACCCCGCCGCCCACATAGGCGCCATCAATCAGGGTGTGGTTCGGGCGACCCTCTTTGCCATCAACGCTCACATGGCGGTAACCCACTTTTAACGTCAGTGGACCAACCGGGGACCAGCTTACGCCGCCGTTCGCTTCAACATAGTTTTTCACGCTGTTGTTCAGGCCATCCGGCGCGACATACCCTTCGCCAAACACGTGGATGCTGTCGGTCAGGGCCACGTTCACCCCGCCGCCGACCGGAAACGCGACGCCGTTATCGCCTTTTTTCGGCCCCAGGTAGATGGCTTTCGCACCGGCATTGAGCATCACCGGGCCCACTTCCAGGTTGTAACCCGCGCCCACGCCGCCGGTCTGGCTACCATCATCGGTATTCTTCAACCAGTGGCTTTCGGCGTACAGGCCGGATGAGGATTTACCCATTTCCATATTCAGATTGGTGAAGTTTTTACCCTGTTCAACGGTAAACCCCACCGCCATGGCGGAACCAGAGACCGCGGTCAGGGCTGCAAGAATAAGGATGTTAAGCTTTTTCATGGTTTACTCCTCGTCAATAAATTTGTCTGAGGGAACCTTAACAAGCGATGTTTGCCTCTGCAAATGTGACTCTCGTCGATTTTTTATGCTGTCTTTGTCAGGAAGGTGTTTTGAAAATGTTGTAATGACGTTGGGTTACGGCAAGGTCAATCATAAAATTTGGCCTGTTTAGCCGCAGTTTAATTGGTGGGCTAAACAGAAACTGAACAGAGCAGCCATTAATTATTAAGGGGCCTATTCATTCAGTTTCTTATAATTTCCAAAAATGTTTCCGCTGTTACTTATTAAAATGTTGCTTTACATTTTTCGACGCGCTGCCGACGTTTGGTCCCTGTTTTTGACGATATGTCAGAGAGAGGGTGCCTGCGCCTTAGGGCGCAGGCGGGCAGGTTAGCGTCGTAACCCGGCAAATGCCGCGCGAATTTCCTCTTCTGGTAATTGAATGCCGATAAATACCAGCGTGCTGTGCGGCGTTTCATCGCCCCACGGGCGGTCCCAGTCGGCGCTATAGAGGCGCTGCACGCCCTGGAACAGCAGGCGATTCGGCTCGCCGTCGATCCACAGCATCCCTTTATAACGCATCAGCTGTTCGGCAAAGGAGAGCAGCAGATTTTCCATCACCCGTGAGACCTCGCTGATATCCACCGGATAGTCGAGCTCGACCACAATCGACGAGACGTCGTTCTGCTTTTCTGCCACAAAATGAAAGCGCGGTGTGGCGCTGACAACCTTCTCTTCCAGCATAAAGCCGCTGGTGTTAAACAGCTGGCTTAGATCGATATCACCGTGGATGACGGTATAAATCGGCGCCCGCGCGTTAATGCGCGCCAGCCGTTCACGCAGCTTTTCGCTGTCGCCGGCGACGTCGGTTTTGGTTAACAGAATCCGGTCCGCGTAGCCGACCTGCGACTGGGCGATGGTGAACTGATCCATCTGCTGGTCGGCATGGACGGCGTCGACCAGGGCGATCACGCCGTCCAGCAGATAGCGCTCGCAGAGCACCTGATGGGAGAAAAAGGTCTGGATAATCGGCCCCGGGTCGGCCATGCCGGTGCATTCAATCACCAGCCGGTCAAACTCGATTTCGCCGCGATCGCGGCTGTCGAGGAGATCGAGCAGGGCGTCTTCCAGTTCGTTGGAGCGTGTACAGCAGATACAGCCGTTGGTCAGGGTTTTAATCTGCGTGGCGCGGTCGCCGATCAGCTGATCGTCAACGGAGACTTCGCCGAATTCGTTTTCAATCACGGCAATTTTGAAACCGTGCTGCTCATTCAGGATATGGCGCAGCAGGGTGGTTTTTCCTGCGCCGAGAAAACCGGTGAGTAGGGTGACTGCAATCGGTGCCATTATTGCCTCCATTAACAGCAGCGTACGCCGCCTTTGCCGTCGCCGCCGTAGCGGGCCTGCTGGCGTTCGCGGAAGAATTCTTCATAAGTCATGTACGGCTGATCCGGATGGTTGGTTTGCATATGGGTGACGTAGTTGTCGTAATCCGGAATGCCAATCAGCATTTTTGCCGCCTGACCGAGATATTTTTTTGCCTGACCTAAGTTACCAAACATTATAAGTTCCAGATAACGAATAAAGCCGGATGGCGACTTGCGCTATATCCGGCCTACGTTAATGCGCTTTTGGTAGGCCGGATAAGCGTAGCGTTATCCGGCAACAGGGTTAATGATGTGACGAGGTCTTCACGCCGCCTTCCGGTACCGGCACGTACGGAGTCTCTTTGTCGGTACGCACCTTATTGTTGCGGACATTGAGCCAGGTTTTGATGCCGTAGAAGATGATGCTGTACACCACCACCAGGAACAGAATGCTCAGGCCGGCGTTGGTGTAGTTGTTGACCACGATATGGTTCATGTTGGCGATCTGCTGTGCGGTCAGCTCGCCGCCGGCGGCAATCTTCTCTTTATACTGCTGAGCCATAAAGAAGAAGCCTTCCATCTGCGGGTTGCTGCTGAACAGCTTCAGGCCCAGCGCCCAGGTGGTACACAGCAGCAGCCATGCAGCCGGGATAACGGTGACCCAGATATATTTGGTGCGCTGCATCTTGACCAGCACGACGGTACCAAGCACCAGCGCCACCGCGGCCAGCATCTGGTTAGAGATACCGAACAGCGGCCACAGGCTCTTCACGCCGCCCAGCGGGTCGACCACGCCCTGATACAGCAGGTAGCCCCACAGGCCGACGCAGCCGGCGGTACCGATAATACCGGCGACCAGCGAGTCGGTTTTTTTCAGGAACGGCACGAAGTTACCCAACAGATCCTGCAGCATAAAGCGGCCTGCGCGGGTCCCCGCATCCAGCGCGGTGAGGATAAACAGCGCTTCAAACAGGATACCGAAGTGGTACCAGAAGCCCATATCCGCCATCGGGATGATTTTGTGGAACACGTGAGCGATACCGACGGCCAGCGTCGGCGCGCCGCCGGCGCGGTTCAGTACCGAAGGTTCGCCGATATCTTTCGCCGTCTGCAGGATCTGCTCAGGTGAAATCACGAAGCCCCAGGAGCTGACGGTCGCCGCCGCGTGGACGGTCACTTCTTTCAACTGCGCTGCAATCATCGCCGCGTTCTCACCGCCCATTTCATGCAGGTTCGGCATGACGATGCCCAGGCCTGCCGGCGGGGTGTTCATCGCGAAATAAAGGCCCGGTTCGATAATCGAGGCGGCAACCAGCGCCATGACTGCAACAAAGGATTCCATCAGCATCGCGCCGTAGCCAATAAAGCGGGCATCGGTTTCGTTGGCCAGCAGCTTCGGCGTGGTGCCGGAGGCGATCAACGCATGGAAACCGGAGACGGCGCCGCAGGCGATGGTGATAAACAGGAACGGGAACAGGGCGCCTTTCCACAGCGGACCGGTACCATCAATGTACTGGGTCACTGCCGGCATTTTCAGGTCCGGGTTGAGGATAACGATCCCCAGCGCCAGGCCGACGATTACGCCGATTTTCAGGAAGGTGGCCAGATAGTCACGCGGCGCCAGAATCAGCCATACCGGCAGCAGTGCGGAGATAAACGCGTAGCCAATCAGGGTAAAGGTAATGGTGGTATCTTTAAAAGTTAACGCCGGCCCCCAGTAAGGGTCGTGAGCAATCACGCCGCCGAACCAGATAGAGGCCACCAGCAGCACGATACCGATAACCGACACTTCACCGACGCGGCCTGGGCGCAGGAAGCGCATGTAGATCCCCATAAACAGGGCGATAGGTACCGTCGAGCAGACGGTAAACACGCCCCACGGGCTTTCCGCCAGCGCTTTCACCACGATGAGCGCCAGCACCGCGAGGATGATGATCATAATCAGGAAGCAGCCGAACAGGGCGATAGAGCCCGGAACCGGCCCCATCTCCTGTTTAATCATCTCGCCCAGCGAAGCGCCGTTACGCCGCGAGGAGATAAACAGCACCATGAAGTCCTGTACCGCGCCCGCCAGCACCACGCCGGCCAGCAGCCACAGGGTGCCCGGCAGATAGCCCATTTGCGCGGCCAGTACCGGGCCGACCAGCGGGCCGGCGCCGGCGATTGCGGCGAAGTGGTGGCCAAACAGCACGTAGCGGTTGGTTGGCACATAGTTCAGGCCATCGTTATTAATCACCGCCGGCGTGGAGCGCGTCGGGTCAAGCTTCATCACCTTCTGTGCGATATACAGACTGTAATAACGGTAGGCGACGAGGTACACGGAAACCGACGCGACGACGATCCACAGGGCGCTGACGTGCTCACCGCGGCGCAGGGCGACGACTGAGAGGCAAAATGCCCCGATGATTCCCAGAATCACCCAGGGTATGTGCTTGAATAGTTTTTTGGTATCCATAGTAAAACCTGGCGTTAATTAGATGAATAATTGGCCGAAGCCGTCTGGTTTTAAGTTAGGGTTGATGGAGGTAATGATTAGCTAGGCTGCCTTCGATCTTGCCAGAACAGCGCGCGCGTAAAGTTGGGTAAATCGGTGAGTGGTTGTATGGAAGGTTAAGCGGTCGCTAGCTGAAATAAGCGGTTGGCCATCAAGTGAACAGGAGATGATTATGTGATTGAGATCACGGCATATTTCAGCCCAGTGCGATGGGGGAGCGGCAGAACGTAAAAAGAGGTCGCGCTAATGCTCTCAGTGTGAATCGATATTGATTCATAATCTCATATTCTTATTTCATGATGATTTCATATTGTCTTCGGCAGAACTTAACGGTGATTCATCCATATCATGAAACTGGGGTAATGAACGCGTTTATAATTTTAAGTAATGATTTTTGAAGTGGCTTGAATAATATATGTTGATATTAACATGGGTTTGGTTGTATTAAATGCCACGCTTTGCTTTTTATTACTCGACATGGAACGTTGTGACTTAATTATAATGAATAAATGGAATTTCATTCATAAAGTTTTAATTATCTGTATATTGCCTGCCTGGGCATGGGCCGCGCCTGTGGATACCGTACGTGAGCAGCAGTTCATCAACCAGCAGCAGCGCCAGCAGGCGCTGGAAAACCAGCTCGCGCCGCCGTCACCGGATATTCATTTATCAGCGGAAGAAATAAATACCGATGATGGTTTATTTCCCGTGGAACAACCTTGCTTTGCTATTTCACAGATTATTTTACAGGGCGCCGATGCCTTACCGCATTGGCTTCCGCTCCAGCGTCAGGCAAATAAAGCGATTGGGCGTTGTCTGGGAGGGAAGGGCATTAATCTACTGATGGCCCAGTTGCAGAATATATTAATCGATCGCGGTTATATCACCAGCCGGATCCTTGCCCCGCAGCAGGATTTAAAAAGCGGTGTTTTACGCCTGGTGGTGATGCCGGGTTATATCCGTGAAGCCAGATTTACAGAGGACAGCGATGATTATCTGTGGCTGGCGAGCGCGTTTCCGGCGACTGACGGGAAGCTACTGGACCTGCGCGATATTGAACAGGGGCTGGAAAACTTGCTGCGCCTGCCGACGGTACAGGCCAGCATGGAAATTGTTCCGGGCGAGACGCCGGGGCAGAGCGATATTGTCATTAACCGCCAACAGGAACGCTTCTGGCGCGTCGACGCCTCGCTCGATGATTCCGGCTCTAATGCCACCGGCCGCTATCAGGGCAACCTGACGCTATCCTTGGATAACCCGCTAGCCTTAAGCGATCTTTTTTACCTTTCCGGCTCACATAACCTCGATGGCAACGGCGGTAAATCTTCGAAGAACCTGACCGGCCACTATTCGGTCCCGCTGGGCTACTGGCAGCTCGGATTAACCGCCAGCCAGTACGATTACGTGCAAACCGTGGCGGGGGCCAACGGCGATTACCAGTACAGCGGTAAAAGCAAGAACGTTGATTTCCAGATGAGCCGCGTGCTGCACCGTAGCGGTAGTCAGAAGACCACTCTTAGCGCCGATGTGTTAGCCCGCGAGCAGCGCAACTTCATTAATGACACCGAGATTGCCGTCCAGCGGCGGCAGACGGCGGCCTGGAAGCTTGGCCTGCAGCATCGCCATTACCTGGGCAATGCCACTCTCGATGCCGGAGTGAGCTATCAGCGCGGTACCCGCTGGTTTGGCGCTCAACCTGCGCCGGAAGAGCAATGGGGGGAAGCAACCGCCCTCAGCAAAATCCTGCAATTCAATGCTCAGCTCAATTTGCCTTTTGCCCTGGGCGGGCAAAATTTTCGCTTTACCAGCCGCTATCAGCGGCAGATGAGCAGCACGCCGCTGACTTCGCCGGATATGTTTTCCATCGGCAACCGCTGGACGGTACGCGGCTTTGACGGCGAGCGCACCCTGACCGCCAGTCACGGCTGGTACGTACGTAACGATATCGCCTGGTCGACCCCGTTACCGGGGCAGGAGTTTTATCTGGGGGCGGATTACGGCGAAGTCGGCGGCGCGGGCAGTGAAACGCTGGTGGGCAAACACCTCGCCGGAGGCGTGGCAGGGCTGCGCGGCCAGTACCACCGCGCCAGCTACGACCTGTTCGCCGGTATCCCTTTAGCCAAACCCGATGGCTTTAAAACCGATCCGGCAACTTTTGGTTTCAGCGTCAGCTGGAGCTACTGACTTTACTCACGCGCCGCCCGGCGGCGCGTGCTGCGCACAGGGATGATTTTCCGCGCCGCGGTGGACAACGGATGACGAGTAACGGCAATGAATAAACGCTTTTATCGAATCGTATTTAATAAGGCTCGCGGGATGCTGATGGTGGTGGCGGAAACGACCCGCTCTCATCGGGCAGGCGTGTCGCCGCAATCCGGCGCCGACGCGCGAACCGGATCGACGCTGACGTCCTCCCTGGCGCCGCTGGCTTTTAGCTTTCTGCTCGCTTTTTCCTGTCTCACTTCGGCTCAGGCGGCGATTGTCGCCGATAACCATGCGCCCGGCGGCCAGCAACCGCAGATCGCCAATAGCGCCAATGGCACGCCGCAGGTCAATATTCAGACACCGAGCGGCGCAGGCGTTTCACGCAACGTCTACAGCCAGTTTGATGTCGATGGGCGCGGCGTGGTGCTGAATAACAGCCACGCTAACACTTCAACCCAACTGGCCGGGATGGTCGCCGGCAACCCGAATCTGGCGAAAGGGGAAGCCAGAGTGATCCTCAACGAGGTGAATACCCGCGATCCGAGCCGGCTGAATGGCTATATCGAGGTTGCCGGACAAAAAGCGCAGGTGGTTATCGCTAACCCTGCCGGAATTAGCTGCGACGGCTGCGGGTTCATCAATGCCAACCGCGCGACGCTGACGACAGGCCAGGTGCAGTACGGTAACGGGCAGATAAGCGGTTATGATGTCAATCGCGGCGAAATTATCATACAGGGCGGCGGCCTTGATGCGAGCTCGGTAGACAGCACCGACCTGCTCGCCCGCGCGGTGAAAATCAACGCCGGGGTTTGGGCGCAGGAGCTAAAGGTCACCGCAGGGCGTAATCAGATCGATGCGGCGCACAGCCGAACGACGGCAAAATCAGCCGACGGCAGTGCGCTGCCTGCGGTGGCGATAGACGTCAGCGCGCTGGGCGGGATGTACGCCCATAAAATTCGTCTTGTCGGTACCGAGCGCGGCGTAGGCGTGCACAATGCCGGCAATATCGGCGCGGCGGCGGGGGACGTAGCAATCAGCGCTGATGGCTCGCTCAGCAACAGCGGCGTGATTCAGTCCGCGCAGAATCTGCAACTGTCCGTTAAGGGCGATCTTCACAACCAGGGCCAACTGTACGCCGGAAAAGATAGCGTGGTGACGGCCAGCGCGACGCTAACCAATGACGGCATGATCGCCGCGCAAGGCGATACGCGGATTGCCGCCAACGCTTTGCGTAGCGCGCAAAACAGTACGCTCGCCGCCGGATTAAATAGCGATGGTTCTACCGCCAGCAGCGGCGCGCTGACGCTGAATAGCCAGAGCTCGCTGGCGCTAAATGGCCGCAATATGGCGGCAGGGACGCTGACGGCGCAGGGCAGGACGGTGGATCTTGATAACAGTCGAACCTCGGGGGCGCAGATCGTGGTCAGCGCCGCGACCGGGGATATCACCACCCGAGATGCGGTGGTGGCGGCCAGCGAAAAACTCCAGTTGGCCGCCAGCGGCAAACTCAACAACCACAGTGGCCTGTTGACGGCCAGCCAGCTTGAGCTGAAAGCAATGGCGCTGGATAACCAACAGGGCGCAATCCAGCAGACGGGCGAGGTCGATCTACGCCTTGATTTTCGCGCGGGATTGGATAACCGCGGCGGTGAGATTGTCAGCAACAGCCATGCTTTGACGCTCAGCACCAGCCAGTTGCTCAATCAAAACGGAACGCTGCTGCATACCGGCAGCGGCGGCATGTCTATTACCAGCGAAGGCGCGCTGGACAACGGCGAAGGCACTATTGCCGCTAACGGCAATATCGTTTTGTACTCAGATAACATTAATAATCGCAGCGGTAAAATCAGCACGACGCAGGGCAATGCTCAGCTCACTACGCGTCACGAGCTGGAAAATTCGCAAGGGAATATCGTTGCTGGCGGCAGCCTTTCTCTACAAGTGGCCAGCCTTCGGAACCAGCAGGGGCAAGTGATTGCGGCGCAGGGCGACCTGGCCATGAGCGCTGAAGGAGGGCTGGATAACCGCGACGGCGTTCTTGCCGCAAATGGCGATATCAAGCTTGACGCCGACAATCTGACCAACCATGGCGGAAAAATCAGCGCGGCGCAGGGCGACATTCAGCTCACTGCACGCCATGGGGTGGATAACCGGCAGGGGCAGATCGTCTCCGCCGCCGCTCTGGAAATAGCAGGCGTCAACCTGGCGCTGGCTAATACGGGCGGGACGTTACTTGCCGCGAGCAAACTTAGCCTCAATGCCGATTCCCTCAGCGGCGATGGCGAGGTGCTCTCTCAGGGCGATATGTCGCTTACGTTGCGTCAGGCGTTTCATAACGCCGGGAGGGTCATCGCCAACGGCAACCTGCAGTGGAATCTCTCCGGACTGGGGCTGATTAATCAGGGGGTTATCAGCGCCGGCCGGGCGCTCAATCTCTATGCGGCAAAGCTGGATAACCGTCAGGAAGGCGAAATCAGCGCTGGCGAGAACCATTTGACGGTCAACGGCGAGCTGGTCAATCGGGGGCTGATTGACGGTGGCTTAACCCATATTGTCGCCACGACGTTAACCAATATCGGCAGCGGGCGCCTGTACGGCGACGCCGTCGCGCTGCAGGCGGCAACGCTGACAAACGCCGCGGAGAACGGCGTGGCAGCGACGATTGCCGCACGGGCATCGCTGGCAATGGGCGTCGGCACGCTCAATAACCAGGATCACGCGCTGATCTACAGCGACGGTACGCTCGCCATTGGCGGCCAGCTTGCCGAAGACGGTTCGCTCAGCGGCCGGGCGGGAGTGTTTAATAACCACAGCGCAACGCTTGAGTCCGCCGGCGATATGGCGCTCGATATCCAACAAATCAATAACTTCAACGACCATCTGGTGACGAAAGATGTGATGGTCGAGCAGTCATGGCGCCATGAAGCGGCGCTGAAAGGATCGGTACAGCGCTTCGACTGGTCGCTGGTCGATACCAGCTATAAAAACAAATACGGCGTTCACGACGCCATCATGCCGGACGGTAGCCGCGGCGATGAGTTCTATGAATACCAGTACCAGCGTACCGTTGTGGAAACGCAGGTGGTGGAAAGCGATCCTGGCAAAATCCTCTCCGGCGGCCAGCTCATCATCAACAGCGATAAGCTGAATAACTACGATAGCCAGATTATCGCCGGAGGAGCGCTCGGTGGCGTGATTGGCGAACTAAACAACGTCGCCACGACCGGTAAACGGGTGACCACCGACGTCGGCACCCAGACCCGTTGGTATGAGAAAAAGACCAGCCGCCCGTTTGGCGGCACCAAAACCAGCCAGGGGAAAAAAAGCAGCGAATATGAACCGACGCCGACGGTTCAGACCATCGATTTGCAAACCATGAAGTGGCAGGGCAATACCCAAATTGATGGCCATAGCGGCGTGATTAATCCGCGCGATCGCGCCGATGAAACAGGCGAAATACCCGCCGGACGACTGGTGGAAGTGACGCCGGTTAACGCTGACGGAACGGTTATTCGCGTCGTCACGCCGGATACCCGGCTTCCTGTCAGCAGTCTGTATCAGATCGACCCGCAGGCTAAAGCAGGCTATCTGGTGGAAACCGATCCGCGTTTTACCAACGGTAAAGCGTGGCTCGCCAGCGACTACATGCAAAATCAGCTGGGCGTTGATCAGGCGATGAAGCGGCTTGGCGACGGCTATTACGAACAGCGGCTGGTGCGTGAGCAGATCGTTAAGCTGAGCGGCGGGCGCTACCTGCAGGGCTACAGTAACGATGAAGAGCAGTATCGGGCGCTGATGGACGCGGGCGTCGCCTTCGCCAAACAGTACAACCTGACGGTCGGGGTGGCGCTGACGCCAGCGCAGATGGCGCTGCTGACCAGCGATATGGTCTGGCTGGTCGCCAGAGAGGTCACGCTAACGGATGGCTCCGTGCAGCAGGTGCTGGTGCCGCAGGTTTATGCGCGGGTTAAAGCGGGCGATCTCGATGGCAGCGGCGCGTTGCTTGGCGGTGAAAACGTGGCGTTCAGCGTGAGCCGTGATGTGACCAACAGCGGGCACATCCAAAGCCGCGGCGTGACCCAGCTAACCGCGGAAAACATTCATAACAGCGGCTATATCGGCGGCAACCAGCTCACGCTAAACGCGCGTACTGATATCAACAATATTGGCGGAACGCTGCAGGGCGGCGATAGCCTGATCGCGCAAGCCGGGCGTGATATCAACAGCGCCAGCACCCTCGGCGGCGGCCCGGGTAACATCAGCCTCGATCGGCCCGCGGGGATTTATGTCCAGAATGAAAACGGCCAGCTGGGGCTGCAGGCGTTACATAACATTAATCTGACGGCAAGCATAGTGAGTAACAGCGCGGCGGGCAGCCAGACGCAGATTATCGCCGGCAACGATCTCAACCTGCAGACGCTCGCCACCACCCATAGCGAAAGCGGAAGCTGGGGGAAAGGCAACGATCGTTCCTTGACCCAGCGTAGCGATATCGGCACGCAAATTAACGGCGGCGCGGTGGCGCTGTCCGCCGGCCACGATATTAATGCCCGTGCCGCCAGCGTGACGGCGACCAGCAGCCTGACGGTTGCCGCCGGCAATGATATTAACCTCAGCAGCGGCGAGTCCTCATGGCACCTGACGGAAAACAGCCATCAAAGCAGCAGCGGCCTGCTGGCTCGCCGCTCGCTCACCACTCACGATGAAGTGTGGGCGCAGAACGCCATCGGCAGCAATTTTAGCGGTGACAGTATTGTGATGCAGGCCGGGCGCGACCTGCTGGTGTCCGGCAGCAGTGTTGCCGGCACCCAGGACGTCAATCTTGTGGCGGGGCGTAACCTGACCATCACCACCGCCGAGGAGAGTCGCCAGGAAAACCATCTACGTAAAGAGAAACATAGCGGCTTTTCCGGCACCGGCGGCGTTGGCTTCAGCGTCGGCAGTTCGTCGCTGAAAGCCACCGACGTAACGACGGAGTTGAGTAGCGCCGCCAGTACCGTCGGAAGCTCACAGGGCAACTTGAGCCTGAGCGCCGGTAATGTATTGACGGTTCAGGGATCTGACCTGGTGGCCGGCAACAATATGGCGTTGACCGGTAAAACCGTGAATATTCTGGCAGCGGAAAACCAGAGCACCCAGACCCATACCGTGGAGCAGAAAACCAGCGGCCTGACGCTGGCGTTATCCGGGATGGTGGGCAGCGCCATTAATACCGCGGTTTCCAGCGCCAACCAGGCCAGCACCGAGAGCAATGGCCGTCTCGCCGCGCTGAGCGGGCTGCAGTCGGCATTATCGGGCGTACAGGCGTATCAGGCATCGCAGATGCAGACTGCGGATTCCAGTCCGGAGAGCATGATAGGGGTCAACCTTTCCTGGGGTAGCCAGTCCTCGAAATCCACTCAGCGACAAACGCAGAACACCAGCCGCGGCAGCAGCCTGATGGCCGGCAACAATCTCAGCATTATCGCCACGGAGACGGATATCAACGTTGAGGGCAGCCAGCTGCAGGCCGGCGGCAGCGCGTTGCTCAATGCCGCGCGCGATGTGAATTTATTCTCTGCGGAGAACGCCAGCACCCTGAGCGGTAAAAACGAGAGCCATGGGAGTTCGTTTGGCGTCGGTATTAACTTCGGTCAGGGCGCGAACGGGCTGACGGTCAGCGCCAGCGCCAACGCCGGGAAGGGCCATGAGAAGGGCAACAGCCTGACGCATAACGAAACGACCCTCAGCGTCGGTGAGCGGGTGACTATCGTCAGCGGTCGCGATACGACGCTGACCGGGGCGCAGGTGAGCGGCCATCAGGTGACAATGGACGTCGGGCGTAACCTGACGCTGAGCAGCGAGCAGGACAGTGATAACTACGATTCGAAGCAGCGTAGCGGCAGCGTGGGGGCGAGCGGCAGCATGGGCGGCGGTTCGGGTTCTCTTAGCCTGAGCCAGAGCAAAATGCACAGCACCTGGGCGTCGGTGGAGGCGCAGACGGGGATTTTTGCCGGCGAGGGCGGTTTTGATGTGAAGGTGGGCGGGCATACGCAGCTGAATGGCAGCGTGCTGGCGAGCACGGCGGCGGCGGAGCTGAACCGGCTGGATACCGGGACGCTGGGTTTCCGGGATATTAAAAACTATGCCGAGTACAGCGTGGAACAGCAGAGTGCGGGGGTGAGCACGAGCGGTAGCGTGGCGGGGCAGTTCCTCGGGAATGCGGCCAGCGGTCTGCTGATGGGGGCGAACGGGAGCGGCACCGACAGTTCGCTGACGCGGGCGGCGGTGAGCGAGGGCAGTATCGTTATCCGCGACAGCGCGAATCAGCAGCAGGACGTGACGGGGTTAAGCCGGGATGCGGCGCATGCGAACCAGACGCTGAGTCCGATATTTGATAAGGAGAAAGAGCAGAACCGGCTGGCGACGGCGCAGAAGATAGGTGAAATCGGGCGCCAGGTGAGTGATGTGCTGGTGACGCAGGGCAAGCTGAACGCGCAGGCGGCGCAGGCAGCGGCGCGGGCGAAGCTGGTAGCGGGAGGGAATGGCAGCCCGAGCGAGGAGCAAATCAGCGCGCAGGTGAGCCGGACGGCGACGGCGGACTACGATACGGGCGGAAAGTACCAGAAGGTGGCGCAGGCGGTAACGGTGGTGATGCAGGGTCTGGCGGGCGGCAACCTGGCGCAGGCGGCGAGCGGGGCAGTGAGCCCGTATGTGGCGGAAATCATTCACAGCCAGACGACGGACAGCGCGACGGGCAAGGTGAATGTGGAAGCCAGTGCGATGGCGCACGCGGTGTGGGGAGCGATAGCGGCGGCATCGGGAAATAACAGCGCGCTGGCGGGAGCCGCGGGCGCGGTGAGCGGCGAGCTGCTGGGCCGCTGGATTGCGGCGGAATATTATCCGGGTGTTAAGACAGAAGAGCTGTCGGAAGAGCAGAAGTCGACGATAAGCGCGCTGAGTACGCTGGCGGCGGGACTGATGGGGGGTCTTAGCGGAGGCAGCAGCGCGGATGCGGTGGCGGGTGCGCAGGCCGGGAAGAACGCGGTGGAGAATAACCTGATGGGTGGGAACGAATGGAGCCAGGGTGAGAAAGCCAGAGAGCATGGCGCAGATGTTCTCTCATGCGCAGATAACCCGTCTGGTGAAGCCTGCCAGCGAGGAATTGCTGAAAATAAAGCTTATGCAGGTGCGTTGGCTTCAGCGGGGCTAATCTATCTGCCGGGAGGAATGCAGATTACTGGCGCGATAGGCGGAACGGCAAATGCTGGTATTCAGTATCTTATTAATGGAGAAGTTAATCCAACGGATGTGCTCATTGCGACTTATGTTGGAGCTTTTACCAGAAATACAGGATTAAAGGGAACAATGAGCTGGAATGCGGCAGGTGGTGCAACATCCAGCTATCTGAAAGGGGATAATCCTTTTACAGGTGGCTTAATTAATGGTTTGGCCTCTGGGATGGGCTATGGTGCAGGTAAACTAGTTGAATTGCCGTTTGATAAAGTCCTTAATCCAATGAAGCCATGGAAAGACTGGATCTGGACAGATGTCGGGATGGGAATATCCAAACCGCTGCCGATTAATCCAGTACCTGGTATTGCTGGTAATACCGCGGGTAGTGCGGTGACAGAGATCCTCAATGATCAAGCGGGTAAAACAGGTGTGAAATTACAAAAAGGGAACCAAAAATGAATAGAAAATCTTGGTTCTTTATTTTTTTCTATCTATTTTTTGCTTGCAATGTAGCAATGATCGTATTGTTTTTAATTATATACGTGCTCATTAGAGGTTACCTCTTATTGGTTTACCACATCCCATTTGAGCTGATTTGGAGTGATACATGGAAGTATACAAAAGCCGCATGTTTCACAGGGGCGTTGATAGCTACTGGTTGTTGGTGGATTTATTACCAAGGCTACAAGAAAAATCGTAATAGGTAGCGGGAGGCAATACCTATCCGAGCGAGGAGCA
>ERZ507734.133-NODE-133-length-15392-cov-4.5831_pt1 | contig 15392 bp, 14 predicted proteins | sample MGYA00513104_ERZ507734 | MGnify/ENA metagenome assembly ERZ507734 | reverse complement strand
TAGGTTTCGACCATCTGCACCACCAGTTTTTTACCGCGCTGCATTGGATCTGGCTCGGTGATCATATTGAGCCAGGCTGGGGTGGCGTGGCGGCGCCCGTGCGGGTCGTGGCCCATGTTCGGCGCGCCGCCGAAGCCGGAAAGCCGGCCGCGGGTGACGGTTGAGGAGTTAGCCAGACCATCCACCTGCAGGGTCGAACCGATAAACATATCTACCGCGTACTGGCCTGCCAGCTGGCAAAAGGCACGGTTAGAGCGCATCGAACCGTCCGGGCCGGTAAAGAAGATATCCGGTCGGGCGCGGATGTACTCTTCCATCCCAAGTTCGCCGCCGAAACAGTGCACACTCTCCACCCAGCCGCTTTCAATCGCCGGGATTAAGGTCGGATGCGGGTTCAGCGTCCAGTGTTTACAGATTTTGCCTTTCAGTCCGAGCTGTTCGCCGTAAGTGGGCAGCAGCAGTTCAATGGCGGCGGTATTAAAGCCGATACCGTGGTTAAGCGACTGCACCTGATGTTCTGCGTAGATGCCTTTGATCGCCATCATCGCCATCAGAATGTGTTCTTGCTTAATCAGGCGCGGATCGCGGGTGAACAGCGGCTCAATAAAGAACGGTTTGTCGGCAACCACCACGTAATCGATCCACGAGCCGGGAATATCAACGCGCGGCAGGTCGCATTCGTCGTCCACCAGTTCGTTAACCTGGGCGATAACAATCCCATCATGGAACGCAGCGGCTTCCACCAGTGCCGGGGTATCTTCAGTACTGGGCCCGGTATACAGATTACCTTTACGGTCAGCTTTGTAGCCGGCGATCAGCGCCACATTCGGCGACAGGTCAACGTACAGGCGGGAATAGAGTTCGATATAGGTGTGAATGGCGCCGATTTCCAGCAGGCCATCTTCCAGCAGTTGTGAAATACGCAGGCTCTGCGTGCCGGAAAAGGAGAAATCCAGCTTACGGGCAATGCCTTTTTCAAACAGGTCGAGGTGCTCGCTGCGCCCGACGCTGGGCATAATCATATGCAGGTCGTGGATTTTTTGCGGATTGACTTCCGCCAGCATGCGGGAGAGGAAATCAGCTTGTTTCTGGTTGTTGCCTTCCAGTACTACCCGGTCGCCGGGGGCGATCAGATTTTCCAGTACGCTGACCAGCTGGTCAGTGGGGATGACCTTGCCGGCGATCTTCACTTCGGCCAGTCGCCGTTGTTTTTCCGTCCGGCGACGGTTCCAGACCCGCCCCGTCGTTTGTTCGGCATTCATTATTAACCTCCTGATTCGACAAATCGTTTGTTTGTCCTGGTGGTAGTTAGTGTGCGTCGCGTGGCGCTGGGCATCAATTAAGCGTAGAGGAAGATCGTTAGCTTGAGAGTAATAATTTCGAGTCGCCCTTTGTGATGAGGATCACTAATACAAAAGGTGTAGTGGTCTACTGCGGGCATAAAGGTGAGGGCGTGGGCCGGCCTGATGCCAGCCCGGAGAAAGATTATTCTTTACTTACATCACTGAGTAAGAAGGCAATACTCTGTCCGCCGCTGGTCTGCTCCAGGGCAATTTTGACGATGATTGTCAATGGCACCGACAGCAACATGCCGACCGGACCCAGCAGCCAGCCCCAGAAGATCAAGGACAGGAACACCACCAGCGTCGAGAGTCCCAGGCCGCGTCCCATAATCCGCGGCTCCAGAATATTACCGAACACCAGGTTAACGATCAGGTAGCCAGCCAGCACCACCAGCGCCTCGTACAGGCCGCCAAACACCAGGACTTGCAGAATAGGCGGGATAGCCGCCAGCACGGAACCGATATTGGGAATATAGTTAAGCGCGAATGCCAGCAGTCCCCACATAAAGGCGAAGCGTACATCCAGCAGCACCAGCATGCCCCAGACCACCAGGCCGGTGACCAGGCTAATCGCGGTTTTCAGCACCAGATAATGCGACACGCTGTCGATGGCCCGCTGGATGGCGCCCATGCCTTCAACCGGGCGGGACATCAACTGCTGCAGCTTGGCAGGAAGCTGGGGAACTTCCAGCAGCATAAATACCACCGTCAGCAGTAACAGAAAAATCGAGGACATGGCGTTCGACAACTGCGTGAGCAGGCTGGTCACCAGGGTCATCACCGCGTTAGGGTCAATGTATTTATTCAACTCCACCACCGAAACGGTGAACCCCATGCGCTGCAGCCACGGGGCGATGGTTTGCATCGGCTCATAGAGATAGTTGCGATACTGCGGCAGGGTGCGCGCCAGCTCGTTCAGCGAGGTCCCCAGCGAGGCCAGCAGCACCACGGCCAGCATGACAATGAGACCAATCAGCAGCGAAATCGCCAGTACGCGCGGCACCCGGCAGCGGACCAGTAGTTGTACCAGCGGATTGATGATCACCGCCAGAAAGAGGGCAAGAATAAAAGGCACAATAATGTCCGCCGCAAAGCGAATGCCGGTAAGGATGATCACCAGCATGCCCAGCATGATGACCATCTTTAATCCGTTAAGTGTAATAATGGGTTTAGCCATAGGGTCCCGACCTCAATCTTCCTTGCCTATTAACAGGTTGCGTTACATTAGCATAATGACGCTTTTTTGCAGAATAAACGCATTGAAGCAAAACGGTGGCGTAAAGAATTGCAAAGTCTTTGAATTAAATGTAGCATTGTGCTACAAATTTAGCTGTGTATAACTACTGAGGACAATTTTCATCCGCACTGGACGAGAAGCAACACCGCGGATAATTGTAATTCTATGGACAATCAGTTCAGGATGTATATTTTAAATCACCCCGCAGTATCCCTTTCTTTTTCCCGTTTCGCCGGCGAGCAGCACTGGCATTCGGCGCTATAGTCACCTTTCTTACTGCCTGAGCTGGCGCCAAGCGCACAGCGAAATCTACGTCAGAAATTTTCCTGTTTACGCCTTGCGTAAACGGTAATGGATTATATTCTCAAGCAGGAGAAGGGAACATGTTTTATTGGATTTTATTAGCTTTAGCGATTGTCGCTGAAATTACCGGCACCTTGTCTATGAAATGGGCAAGCGTGAGTGGCGGCCACACCGGCTATATTTTAATGCTGGCGATGATAGCCCTGTCATATATTTTTCTTGCCTTTGCAGTTAAAAAAATTGCCCTTGGCGTGGCCTATGCACTGTGGGAAGGGATTGGCATTTTGCTGATTACCCTGTTTAGCGTGCTGTTGTTTGATGAGAGTCTGTCGCTGCTGAAAATAGCCGGCCTGACCACCCTGGTGGTGGGGATCGTTTTAATTAAGTCAGGCACGCAGAAAAAGGCGTCGAAACCGCAGGAGGTGACCCATGCAGCAGTTTGAGTGGGTTCATGCCGCCTGGCTGGCGATCGCCATTGTGCTTGAAATCATCGCCAACGTTTTTTTGAAATTTTCCGACGGTTTCCGCCGCAAGATTTACGGCATCCTGTCCCTGGCGGCGGTGTTGGGGGCGTTCAGCGCCCTGTCACAGGCGGTCAAAGGGATCGATCTCTCAGTCGCCTATGCGCTGTGGGGCGGCTTCGGTATCGCAGCGACCATCGCCGCCGGTTGGGTGTTGTTTGGCCAGCGCCTGAACAACAAAGGCTGGGCGGGAGTCATCCTGCTGGTGGCCGGCATGGTGCTCATTAAGCTCGCCTGACGTCTTGCCGCCTGCAAAGCCAGGCGGCAACACAGACTCTATGCTGTAAGCTGCCCTCACGCCCGGCCCCGCTGTTATTGCGTCAGGTGACGATGAGGGCAGCGCAGGTTCACGGCTTTCGGACAATATCTTCCGCCAGGACGTGGTCAATACTGCTATTCTTCGCCGACCTCGGTCCATTACTCCCCGGCCAGCGCCTCGAGCTTATCACGAAAGCCGGTGACGGAAATGGCGCGGTTGTCGGCCCGCCAGCGATCCTGCGGACCAGGAGCGGAGCTTTGCACGGCGATCACCTGCCAGCCATCCTCGGTCTTCAGGAGCAGCGGCGAGCCGCTGTCGCCAGGCAGGGTGTCGCACTGGTGCGACAGCACGCTGCTTTGCGCCCAGCCAGTGACAATGCAATCCTGATGGCTGTAAAGATTATCCAGATGATCTTCAGGATAACCTGACTGGGTCACTTTACGGTCTGCCGCTTTCAACGCGGCGGTTAAATCGGCCTTACTGCCCGGGAAAAGTGGGATCGGGGTGATACCCGAAGGGGCATAGCGCAGTACGATCAAGCCAAAATCTGACGGCGCCGCGGCGGACGGGACAATCCAGCCATCGCCATCGGCCTTCAGACGCTTGCCTAAACCCGGCTCCACCCGCCCATCAATACCGTGAATCTCATACACCCAGTTGCCGTTGCGAGAAATAAAGCGCAGAGCAACCGCTTTGTCCGGCTTGCCGCGCGGGGGGGTTAACAGACAGTGCCCCGCGGTCAGCGCCAGATGCGGAGAGATGAGGGTGGCCGTACACAGATTGCCGCTGGCGGTTTCCAGTTGGCCAATCGCATCCCATGGGCTCTCTTCAGGATGGCTGACGGCTTTACGGTCATCGTGGCCGAAAAAGAGCGTTTTAATATCTTTGGCGCTCAAACCGCTCTCATCGGCATGGGCGCCCAGAGGCAACAGATAAAATGCACACAGTAATAACAGAACGTCTCTACGCATATCACTCTCTGGGGAGGCTATGATGTCTATTGACAGTAGCAGGAGATTTAAGTTTTTGAAAGTAAACACTAATTCCAGTCAGCCCAAACGGCAATCTTTACCGGAGCGCGACCAGGAAGACTGCCGGCTAAACCGTCTGATTTCAAACAGTTAATGCTAACAGGCTTCACTGATTATTTCCGCAGAAAGCGGCGTGCGGCGCAACTGAATTCGTGTATCAGAACGTACTGAATCCGGCGAATAATTCATCAATCGTGTACTGAGATTATTCCTGAAATGCCGGTGGTTAGCTGAAAAATAAAGTGCTTAACCGCTAAAACTTCACCGGAATTCGCACTTCTTTACGCCTCTCGCAATTATTTTCAATGCGAAACATTTTCTCACCGAAAACGTTGTTACGGTCAACCTGCCGTTGAGTAAATAGAGAGGTAATACCGGCGATGATACCTCAATTCTATTTCCCCGTGGTTCGGAGGGTATATGTCTAAAAAAGGTATTCGCGCATTGGTTTATGTTTCCCTGGTCTCGGTCGCTATCTGGGGCGCGACTGGCTATCTGGTGATGGAAGCGGTGCGCGCACTATAAGCGTCTGGTCACCGTGAGATGGCTGGCGCGCGATAGTTCATGACTTAAATGTCGGGCGTCTTCGGGCGCCGGGCATATTTTTGCGCTGTGGAAATTTTCAGGGTAAGCAGACGTGGGAAGGCGTACGGTGACAGCTGCACGGCATTCATTTTCTGCAAGGCCTGCAGATGCAGCAAAATTAGAGCGGGATGGATAGGATTAATAGAGGAAAAAGCGGGTAGCAACCACTGCGCAAATGATTAGCAGGATCAGGATGAGCTCAAAACGGTAGCGCCGCAGCATAGTGCTCTCCAGAAAAAACGGCGCTGAAACAGCGCCGATTATTTAAGAAGGTTGGTTCACCGGGAAGAATTATGCTGCCGGCTGTGCAGCCGGTTTAGCGGCCTGGTGTTTAGTGGTTTTGTGGTGTTTTTTCGCCGCCTGGGCTTTCTGAGCTACCGGTTTAGCCGCAGCTTTGTGGTGCTTTTTCGCGGCCTGGGCTTTCTGCGCAGCGGCTGGTTTAGCTTCTGCTTTTTTGTGTTTTTTAGCGGCCTGGGCTTTCTGGGCTGCAGCGGGTTTAGCGTCTGCTTTTTTGTGTTTTTTGGCAGCCTGCGCTTTCTGCTCTGCAGCCGGTTTTGCCGCAGCTTTGTGCTGTTTTTTGTGATGGGTGGTCTTGGCAGCCGTGCTGTGGGTAGCAGCTGGCGCCTGAGTGGTGCTTGCTGCATCAGCAGCGAAAGCGGCGGAAGAGAGACCCATAGCAGCGGCAACGACCAGAGCTAATACTTTTTTCATTCTGATATCCTCGAAAAGTTTTCTTAATTTCAACCCCACTGCGGGGCCGGTGAAATCACTATATGCTTGTCTTTTCGGGCTTTCCGTGAGTGTTTGGTATCGGCGTGTAACCGAATGTACAAGCCAGAAGGGAAGGACGCGCCGGGCAGCCCGGCGCGCACGATCATAGATAACGGGCGGTAAGATGGTCGCGGAAATAGCGGCTGCTAAGTTCTTCGCCGGTGGCCTGCTGGATCAGCTGCGAGGTGGTGAAGCGGCTGCCATGCTGCCAGATATTCTGCCGCAGCCAGTCGAACAGGGCGCTGAAATCCCCTTCGGCGATATCGCGGTCTAAGGTCGGCAGTGCGCGGCGGGCGGCGGCCATCAGCTGCGCGGCATACATTGCGCCCAGGGTGTAGGAAGGGAAGTAGCCAAAGCCGCCGTCGGTCCAGTGAATATCCTGCATGCAGCCATCGCGATAATTGCCGGTGGTCGACAGCCCCAGCCAGTGCTGCATTTTCTCATCCCACAGCGATGGGATATCTTCCACCTCAATGTCGCCGTCGATCAGCGCGCGTTCAATTTCATAGCGCAGGATCACATGTGCCGGGTAGCTGACCTCGTCGGCATCGACGCGAATAAAGCCCGGTTTCACTCGCTGATTCCATGCGACAAAATTATCCGGGCTGAAGGCCGGCTGGTCGCCAAAGCGCTCGCGCACCGCCGGCAACAGGCGGTTGAGGAAGCGCTCGTTGCGCCCCAGCTGCATTTCAAAGAACAGGCTCTGCGATTCGTGAATGGCGGTGGAGCGGGCGAGTCCAACCGGCTGGTCGATCCATGGCCGGGGCAGGTTCTGTTCATAGCGGGCGTGGCCGGTTTCGTGGATCACGCCGAACAGGGCGCTGAGCAGATCGTTTTCATTGTAGCGAGTGGTAATGCGCACGTCCTGGGGGACGCCACCGCAGAACGGGTGGGCGCTGATATCGAGGCGGCCGCCGTCGAAGTCAAAGCCGAGGATACGCATTGCCTGCAGGCCCAACTCCCGTTGTTCAGCAATCGGGAAAGGCCCCTGCGGGGCGATCAGCGTCCGCTTCGCCTGCTTCTCCACCGCCTGACTAAGCAGGGAAGGTAGCCACGATTTGAGATCGGCGAACAGGCTGTCCAGCCGGGCGCTGGTCATATCCGGTTCGAAAATATCCAGCAACGCGTCGTAGCGTGAGCCTCCCCTGGCATCGGCGCGGATCTGCGCTTCCTGACGGCTCAGTTTGACCACCTCGCGAAGATTGTCGGCAAAGCCCGTCCAGTCATTGGCGGGACGCTGGCTGCGCCAGGCATGCTCGCAGCGGCTGCCGGCCAGCGATTTTGCTTCCACCAGGCTCTCCGGCAGCAGCGCCGCCTGATCGTACTGACGCTGCATTTCGCGCAGGTTGGCCTGTTCAACATCATTAAGATCCTGCTGGCGGGCCTCCTGTAGCCATTGTCCCACTTTTTTATCGGTCAGGATCTGATGCTGCAGCACGCCGAGTTCGGCCAGCGCTTCGCTGCGGGCGACGCTCCCGCCCGGGGGCATCATCGCGAACATATCCCAGCCGGCGATGGCGGAGAGATGTGAAAAGCGCGACAGGCGCTGAAAGGTGCGGGTAAGCTGCTGATAAGGCGTATTTTCAGTCATAGTAGCGTGCGGTCCGTGACAGGTGAATAAAGAGATTATCGGTCTGGTTCTACACTATCCTGATACGCCCCGCGGGTCGAGCGTTGCGCACAGGGGAAGGGAAAGACACATGGCGGGAGAATAAGCTCACCTCTGTGATCGGTGTGACAGAAAACGGTAACATATCGGTACTAAACTGTGATCGATTACACAGGTCTGGAGGTTCGGGGGTGGTTTATGAATCCGTTCACCTGGCTGTTTATTGCTTTATTGTCCATTGATGCCTTGAGAGAGTTGATGGGTTTGTCATCCATCATGGGCATGTGGTGAAACGTGGCCCGCAGGCCACGTAACAAACGACTATTTCAGTCGCCGATGCAAGCACGTGCCGGTCAGAAGCGCGGCAAGGAGCAGTAGCGCGATAAAGCCTCCGACGCCGTTCCAACCGTAGTGGTGCCAGAACACCCCGCCTAACGTCCCCGCCAGACTGGAGCCTAAATAATAGCTGAACAAATACAGCGATGACGCCTGGCCGCGGGCGCGGCGGGCGCGGGGGCCAATCCAGCTGCTGGCAACCGAGTGCGCGGCGAAAAATCCCGCCGAAAACAACAGCATGCCGATGAAAATGAGCCACAGTGAAGAAAAGAGCGTCAGCAGCAGACCGCAGAGCATCACCGTCGTAAAGCCGAGCATTACCGGCCCGCGGCCATAGCGTACCGTCATGGCGCCCGCCTTCGGTGAACTCCAGGTACCGGTGAGATAGGCCACCGACAGTAGTCCCACCACAGCCTGGCTTAACGACCATGGCGACATCATCAGCCGGTAGCCAATGTAGTTAAACAGGGTGACAAAGGCCCCCATCAGCAGAAAACCCTCGACGAACAGCAGCGGCAGGCCGCGGTCGCGCCAGTGCAGGCGAAAGTTAATCAGTAATGTTTTTGGTCGCAGCGAGGTGGGACGGAAATGCCGAGACTCAGGCAGGATGCGCCAGAACATAACGGCTGCAGCCAGCGCGAAGCCGCTGATTACCGCCAGCGCCACGCGCCAGCCGAAGAAATCGGTGAATACCCCAGTGAGCAAGCGGCCGCTCATGCCGCCGATGGAGTTGCCGCTGATATAGAGCCCCATGGAAAAGGCGACAAAGCTGGGATGAATCTCCTCGCTCAGGTAGGTCATGCCGACCGCCGCTACGCCGCTCAGCGACAGGCCAATCAGCGCGCGCATAATCAGAATGCCGTGCCAGCTGGACATCATCGTCGACAGCAGCGAGCAGCAGGCGGCCAGCAGCAGGGCGGTGACCATCACCGGTTTGCGGCCAATGGCATCGGAGAGCGGGCCGGTAAACAACAGGCCTACCGCCAGCATCGCCGTGGCAATGGAGAGTGAGATACTGCTGCTGGCCGGCGATACGCCGAACTCGTTCGACAGTACTGGCAGGATCGGCTGCACGCAGTAGAGCAGGGCGAAGGTGGCCAGCCCGGCGGAGAACAGCGCGAGGGTGACGCGCATAAACTGCGGGGTGCCGCGTTTAATAAACTGATCCGGGCGGGATGCACCAGCGACGCTGACCTCGCCCGCCGGCACGGTGTCAACGGTTGTTGTACGACTCACAGAGAATTCCTTGCGTAGAAGTTGCTGCTTACCAACAGAGTGTTGTGACCATTCAGCTCACATTTTTAGGGTATGAAAATGTAAATATTCTGTCTAATATATTAATAATCTCAAATAAGACGTTTTAAATATGAATATCGAGTTGCGTCATCTGCGCTACTTTATCGCTGTCGCCGAAGAGCTGCATTTTGGCCGCGCCGCAGCGCGACTGAACATCTCGCAACCGCCGTTAAGCCAGCAAATTCAGATCCTCGAGCAGCAGACCGGAGCGCGCCTGTTCGCCCGTACCAATCGCAGCGTTAGCCTGACGGCGGCCGGAAAGCAGTTTCTCGCTGACAGCCGTCAAATACTCGCCCAGGTGGATGACGCGGCCGCCCGCGCCGCGCGTTTGCATCATGGGGAAACTGGCGAGCTGCGTATTGGTTTTACTTCGTCGGCGCCTTTTATTAAGGCGGTGTCGGATACGCTGTCGATGTTTCGCCAGCGCTATCCGGATGTGCATATTCTGACGCGGGAGACCAACACTCGCGAACAGATCGTGCCCTTAAGCGAGGGAGCCCTCGACCTGGGACTGTTGCGCAATACTCAGTTACCGGACACCCTGGCATGGGAGCGGGTGCTGCGCGAACCGCTGCTGGCGATGGTGCCGGCCAACCATCCGCTGGCCCGTCAGCCCTCGGTCAGCCTGGCGGCGCTGGCGCGTGAACCTTTCGTCTTTTTCGACCCACATGTCGGCACCGGCCTGTATGACGATATCCTCGGCTTGCTGCGCCGCTACGGGCATACGCCGGTGATTGCCCAGGAGGTGGGGGAGGCGATGACCATTATCGGCCTGGTGGCGGCCGGGCTGGGAGTGTCGATTCTGCCGGCCTCCTTTCAGCGCGTGCAGCTCAGTGAAATGCGTTGGCTGCCGATTGACGAACAGGATGCGGTGTCGGAGATGTGGCTGGTGTGGTCGAAGCATCATGAACAGGGGGCGCTGGCAAAACGCTTTCGCGATGCGCTGCTGGCCTGGAAAACCGAGCAGAATTGAGACGAAAACGGGCTGGAAATGTGCAGTAAATCACAAGGCTAAGTAAAAATTTGACGTTCACCATCGAAGTGCTTCACCATAGCCGAAAGTTTATTTCGAAGCGCGAAAATAAGGGAGTCAATGGTGGTAGCGGATAGTCAACCAGGCCATATCGATCAAATTAAGCAGACCAATGCGGGCGCTGTATATCGCCTGATTGATCAGCTCGGCCCGGTTTCGCGTATCGACCTCTCCCGATTTGCGCAACTGGCGCCTGCCAGTATCACCAAAATCGTCCGCGAAATGCTGGAAGCGCATCTGGTGCAGGAGACGGAGATCCAGGAGCCCGGTAGCCGTGGCCGCCCGGCGGTAGGACTGATGGTGGAAACCGAAGCCTGGCACTATCTGGCGGTGCGCATCAGCCGCGGCGAGATCCACCTTTCGCTGCGGGATTTAAGCAGCCAGCTGGTGGTTGAAGATCAGCTGGAGCTGGCGCTCACCGACAGTACGCCGTTTCTCACCCGCGTTATCGACCACATTGATCGGTTCTTTATTCGCCATCAAAAGAAGCTGGAGCGCCTTACCTCCATCGCCATGACGATGCCAGGAATTATCGATACCGAAAATGGCATTATTCATCGCATGCCGTTTTATGAGGATGTCAAAGACGTTCCGCTGGGCGAAGCACTGGCTAATCATACCGGCGTGCCGGTCTATATTCAGCATGACATCAGCGCCTGGACCATGGCGGAATCGTTGTTTGGCGCCTCGCGCGGCGCGCGGGACGTCATTCAGGTGGTGATCGACCATAACGTGGGCGCCGGGGTTATCACCGATGGTCGCCTGCTGCATGCTGGCAGCAGCAGCCTGGTGGAGATCGGCCATACTCAGGTCGATCCCTACGGCAAACGCTGCTACTGCGGCAACCATGGCTGTCTGGAAACCATCGCCAGCGTGGAGAGCGTGCTGGAGCTGGCGCAGATGCGCATGGCGCAGTCGATGAGCTCGCTGCTGCACCAGCGTCCGCTGAGCGTTGAGTGGCTGTGCCAGGCGGCGCTGCAGGGCGATCTGCTGGCCAGAGACATTATTAGCGGCGTGGGTAACCACGTCGGTCGCATTCTGGCGATCATGGTCAACCTGTTTAACCCACAGAAAATCCTCATTGGCTCGCCGTTTAATCTGGCGGCAGACATCCTTTTTCCGGCAATTTCCAGCTGCATTCGGCAACAATCGTTGCCCGCCTACAGCCAGCATATTGCTGTCGAAAGCACCCAGTTCTCCAACCGTGGAACGATGGCTGGTGCGGCGCTGGTCAAGGATGCGCTCTATAACGGATCCTTACTCATACGACTGTTACAGGGTTAACATTTTTTCATAGTCGCACCAAAAATTGCGCTATCTCAAGCCGACCCCCAACGGCATCACGTAGACTTTGCCCACTGTTGATTATTTCTTTCCCGTATATTTCATCGACAAAACTGTGGGGTTAGTGATGTTTAAGCGTTTCTTTATTACAGGTACAGACACCTCTGTCGGGAAGACAGTGGTTTCCCGTGCGCTGTTGCAGGCACTTGCTGCCAGAGGCAAAAGCGTGGCCGGGTACAAGCCTGTGGCGAAGGGCAGCAAAGAGACGCCGGACGGTTTACGCAATAAAGACGCGCTGGTACTGCAGAGCGTCTCAACGCTGGCGTTACCCTATGAGGCGGTCAATCCCATCGCCTTAAGTGAAGACGAAAGCAGCGTGGCGCACAGCTGTCCGATTAACTATGGTCTGCTGTCGGATGGTTTGCAGCGGCTTAGCGGGCAGGTCGAACACGTGGTGGTTGAAGGCACCGGCGGCTGGCGCAGCCTGATGAACGACCTGCGGCCCCTTTCCGAGTGGGTGGTGCAGGAGCAGCTCCCGGTACTGATGGTGGTGGGGATCCAGGAAGGGTGCATCAACCATGCGCTGCTTACCGCCCAGGCAATCGCCAATGACGGGCTGCCGCTGATCGGCTGGGTGGCCAACCGGATCAACCCCGGTCTGGCGCACTACGCTGAAATCATCGATGTGCTCAGCAAAAAGCTGCCGGCACCGCTGGTTGGCGAACTGCCGTACCTGCCGCGCGCCGAACAGCGCGAGCTAAGCCGCTACGTCGATTTAGACATGCTCGGCAACGTGATGGCGATAGATCGAATCCCGGCGTAACGTCCGCGACAGCACAGACGACACGACGCAGGTTATCAGCAGGCCGGGCAGCAGCGTATACTGCCCGGTCATCTCACAAATCATCAAAGTAGACATGATTGGCGCATGAGTCGTGGCAGCCAGAAACGCCGCCATGCCGGTCAGACCCATCATGATGGTCATCTCTTCACTCCCCGGTAGCCACAGCCTGCTGAAGCAGGCAAACAGCATGCCCATCGCCAGGCCGACAAACAGCGTGGGGGTAAAGACCCCGCCAGGCGCGCCGGAGCCGCTGCTGGCCAGCACCGCCAGCAGTTTGCAGATGAAGATGCCCACCAGTAGCGCACCGGACGGCGGCAGCAGCAAATAGCTTTGCACTACGCTGTAGCCGTTGCCCCACACAGCCGGGGTGATGAGCGATAAGCCACCGACAATCAGCCCTCCCAGCGCCAGCTGCCACGGCGGCGCCAGTTTCAGTTTAACGAATCCGCGATGGCTGTAGTCCATCAGCCAGATAAACAGCGGCCCGCACAGCCCGGCCAGCAGGCCAGTCGCCAGCATTAAGCCATAGTGCAGGGCGCTGAGATTCTGCTGCAACACGACGTGATACAGCGGCGCGGCGCCGCCATTGAGAAACTGCGTCAACAGCAGGGCGATCACCGCCGAGATCACCACCGGCCCAAGCGAGGCCAGCATCAGCGTGCCAAAGAGAATTTCAGCGATAAACAGGCTACCGGCCAGCGGGGCATGATAGGCGCTGGCCATCCCGGCGGCAGCGCCGCAGGCGACCCATAGCTTCCATTCACTCTGCGGCGTGAAGCGGCGGGCAAACAGCGAGGCCGCCAGCGCGGCCAGTAGGATCATGGCGCCTTCCCGGCCAATGGCGCTGCCGGTCACCACGACCAGCAATGACGCCAGCGATTTCACCAGGCTTGCTGGCGTATCGAAACAGCCATCGCCGGTCTCCAGGGCTTCCATATAATCGGTGGCGGCATGCGGACGGGCGACGCTGCGCCTTTGCCAGAGCCAGAGTAACGTTCCTGCCGCCAGGCCGCCCAGCGCCGGGGTAATCAGTCGGCGCCATGCCGGCAGCGACTGTGCGGCGTTGACCAGACTCCCGCTGTTGTTACTGAGAAACAGCGTTTCCAGCACGACCATGGCGTGGCGAAACAGCGCCACCGCCAGCGCGGCGAGAAGACCAATCAGGGTGGCGATCAGCAGGCGGCGAAACATCACCTGCACATCAGGATAGGGATGGAGACGGTGCATCAGTCACGGCAAGGTTCGGAAAACATGGCCTTATTGTGATAGGGAATAACCTTAGATGCAAAAGCGATAAGTGCGGGTGAGCGACCGAAAAGGGGCACTTTAACACCGCGCCGGATACCGGCGCGGTGACAGGATTAACGATAAAGCGGTTTCTCCGCCACGGCGATCGGCAGATTCTCCTGCCACTGCGCCAGGGTCGCCTGCGCCAGCTGACCCAGCGCCTGGTAAAAGGGGTGGGCGGCGTGGTCGACAAAAACGCGCAGGAAGCGCCCCGACCACGGCAACAGATGCCAGGCCAGCAGCTGAGCGAATAACGCATCCTGCTCTGTTTCGCACAGCCATGCCGCCAGGAGTAGCAAGGTGCCGAAATGATCTTCCGGTTCGTTGTCATCGGCCGCCAGCGCGATGCCGTTCTCGCGCATCCACTGGCGCAGAGCCAGCGTGGAATCGCCAAACAGTACCGACTCCTTATCCAGCCAAACAGAGCCCCACGGCGGCGCCGGCAAGGCCCACGGCCCGATAAACAGGCGCTGCCAGGCTTCAGGCAACGTCTCTTCAGCTGAAGCGGTAAATCCTGACGCCAGCGGGGCCGCTACCGGGAAGGGCCACTGCTGCTGCCAGCTCCCGTCCTGGAAGGCGGCGACCAGCGGCGCAATTTCCGCGCTATTCGGCGCATAAGAGAACAGCGCGCCCAGGGTGCGGGCGCTTAACGCGACGGCGTCGCGGTTTGGGATCGGCATCATCACTTTATTCCTTACTGCGGCGCGCTCGGGCGCGCCGTCTCATTAACCGGCAACCGCCATACCAACGGTCATATGCAGACCATAAAACAGGCCGCGGCCAATACATTCGGCGATCAACACCAGCAGCAGACCAACCAGCAGCCCCATGGCGCGCGGCGACTGGCGACGGATCAGCGGGCATAGCCAACAGCCAAGACCCAGGGCCAGCAGTATCAGGCGTAGCGCCTGCAGCTTGCCGTAATCTGGCAGCAGAGCGGCGGCCTGCTGGACTGAGCTATGAATGGCGCCGAGCCCGGCGCTTTGCATAACGATAACTGCGGCGCTGATGACCAGCGCGGCCACGCTCAGTCCGGCAAAAAACCAACCGTTAAACTGCACTTTCGCCAGCCGCAGCAGCAGGGCGGCGAACAGCGGCCCGCTGAGCAGCACCGTCAGGAAAAAGGCGCTGGTGGTATAGCCATTGTACCATGTTGGCACGGTATCGATTTGGTAAACCCGGGTCATCGCCAGCACAAACAGCAGACCCAACAGCAGAGTGACGATCAGCCAGACTTTTCCCAGTACCACCGGCATTTTCCCCAGCACCGCCAGCAACCACCAGAATCCGCCCACGGCGAAGAACAGAGCGCCGCTGGCGATTTCGTTGCTCAGCGCCGAGGCGCCGACGCGGTTCAGCGAGTTGAACGCGCGCAGTGGCGAACCGAGATGCATCACCGAAGTAAGAAACCCGATGCCCATCAGCAGCCAGATAAAAAACATGCAGCGTACCAGTCGCTGTCTTGCGGCGTGCTGATCCGCCAGTGACAGCCAGCCGAGGCCGCTAACGATGATCGCGCCGACCACGCATTGCCCCAGTACCGTAAACAGCACCAGTGGCCATTCATGCCATCCGCTTCCCATCTCACACCTCCTTTTGGTTCGCCAGGTAACCGGTGGTATCGCCACACGGCCGGGCATTGGCGTTAGGTTT
>ERZ507734.116-NODE-116-length-17930-cov-5.14255_pt1 | contig 17930 bp, 17 predicted proteins | sample MGYA00513104_ERZ507734 | MGnify/ENA metagenome assembly ERZ507734 | reverse complement strand
TACGCGCAAAAATCCATCAGTCCGCACGTTGGCTTTATGGTCGGCTGGTCATCGCTGCTCGATTATCTGTTTCTGCCGATGATTAACGTCCTGCTGGCGAAGATCTATCTCTCGGCGCTGTTCCCGGAGGTACCGCCGTGGGTGTGGGTAGTCACTTTTGTCGCTATTCTGACCGCCGCGAACCTGAAAAGCGTTAACCTGGTGGCCAACTTCAACACCCTGTTCGTGCTGGTGCAGATTTCGATCATGGTGGTGTTTGTTATTCTGGTGGTGCAGGGGCTGCACAAAGGCGAGGGGGTGGGGACCGTCTGGTCGCTACAGCCGTTTATCAGCCAGAATGCGCACCTGATCCCGATCATCACCGGGGCGACCATTGTCTGCTTCTCGTTTCTCGGCTTCGACGCCGTGACCACCCTGTCGGAAGAGACCCCTGACGCCGCACGGGTGATCCCGAAGGCAATTTTTCTTACTGCGATGTACGGCGGTATTATTTTCATCGTCGCATCGTTCTTTATGCAGCTGTTCTTCCCGGATATTCATCGCTTTAAAGACCCCGATGCCGCGCTGCCGGAGATTGCGCTGTACGTGGGCGGCAAGCTGTTCCAGTCGATTTTCCTGTGCACCACCTTTGTTAACACCCTGGCGTCGGGTCTGGCGTCCCATGCCAGTGTCTCCCGTCTGCTGTACGTGATGGGCCGCGACAACGTCTTCCCGGAGCGCATTTTTGGCTATGTGCATCCGAAATGGCGTACCCCGGCGCTGAACGTGATTATGGTGGGCATCGTTGCGCTGTCAGCGCTGTTCTTCGACCTGGTGACCGCCACGGCGTTGATCAACTTTGGCGCACTGGTGGCATTTACTTTCGTTAACCTGTCGGTGTTTAACCACTTCTGGCGGCGCAAGGGGTATAACAAAACCTGGAAGGATCGGCTGCACTATCTGCTGTTGCCGATGGTCGGGGCGTTGACGGTGGGCGTGCTGTGGATCAACCTCGAGGCCACCTCGCTAACGCTCGGCCTGGTATGGGCAGCGCTTGGTCTGCTGTACCTGACTTATCTGACCCGACGCTTTCGAAAACCGCCGCCGCAGTTTGATGCCGCTAAAGCTGAACAGGCCTGGGAGTCATAGGTTCTGAGGCATAAACGGAACGAAGACAGGCCCGTGGGCCTGTCTTCGTTTTGGCTTCGGTAAGGGACAGTACAGGACGGTAAAGAAATCAGCAGAAAAAGGTGGGGAACGGAAGGTATTATTTCTTCTTTTTATGGACAGGTAACTGACTGGCGCGCCGCTCTTTGAGGTACGACACCAGGCTGTAAATGGCGACACCCAGCAGCGCCACCGCGATGATAAAGAGAATAAGACCCGACATAGACCAACCTAATATTCTGTTTGGAAAGGGAAAAAGATACAGGGCGCGATTGAAGATAACATCGGGATATGTCTGAAAGATGACGTCTCATCGCGGGAATATCCGCCGCCGGGGTTGTGGTAAAATATTTCCCTTACGAATGTGACCGCCTGAGTTTCAGCTGAAATGGCGTAACACTCCGTTAAGTGATTTTACAGAAGTATGGCGTACAGAGGGTTACGCTGACTGCGAATGAGAATGTTCTGAGAGTAAGACATGTATAAAAAAACCCTCGGCCTGCTGGGCGTGGTGCTGGCGCTGTCTGCCTTCGCCAGTCAGGCTGAAAGTGAACGCCAGGCGAGCCGCGAGCGGATGGTGGAGCAGGTCCTCAAACCCTGTGAAGGTAAAAAAGCGGGTGATAAGGTGGTGATCACCGATCGCCGCGGCGGGGAGCACGAGGCGATCTGTACCCTGACGGCGGTTCCACTACCGGAGTAACCACCGCCCCGAGGTGTCGGTTAGCGATACCGCGGCGCCGGTTCCCCGGTTCGCGCGGTGGTAAACAGCGCCAGCCTGGCCTGCTCGTAAGTATCCCACAGTTCCAGGTCATGAACCGGCGGTAACGTGACCTTCTCCCCCAACTCCAGTCCACGTAGGGCGGCGTCCACCAGATCCTCGGTGGTCATTACTGTGCCGCTGGGCAAGGCATCCAGCGCCACCCCGGAAGTCGGCCAGAGATCGGTGGCAGTCGCCGCCGGCAATACTGCCTGGATTTGCACACCGCTGTCGGCAAACTCATCCTGCAGACCACGGGTAAAGCTCAACACCCAGGCTTTGCTGGCGCTGTAGACGGCGCTGCCCGGCAGTGTATGCAGCGCGAGGATAGAGGCAATATTGATCAGCGTTCCGCGGCCTCGGGGAACGAAAGCCGCCAGCGCGGCATAGCTCAGACGCAGCAGCGCCGTGGTGTTCAGTGTATGAATCGCCTGGTGCTCGCGTGGCGTACTGGCGAGAAAGCCCGCCATTTTCGCTGTACCGGCGTTGTTAATAAACAGATCGATGGCGGGATCCTGCTGCAGACGCTGCTCAACGGCTGCAATCCCGGGCTCTTCGCTAAGATCGGCTTTGAGGATGCTGGCCTGGATGGCATAACGTGATTGCAGCTGGTTGGCGAGCGCTTGCAGCCGGTCTTCACGGCGGGCGGCGAGGATCAAGTTGTATCCGCGGGCGGCGAGTCGTTCGGCATAGATTGCGCCGATACCTGAGGACGCGCCGGTGATTAAAGCAGTGTGCGATGGGTGAGTCATGGGAAGTGCCTCGTGAAAGGTTGCATTATTAAACCAAATTCAGCATGGAATAAGTGGTTTAATAATGCAACCTTTTCGTCGCGCTTTTTTTATTTTTGCCTGCGATGCAGGGCGATTACTCGCTCAACGGAATAGCAATCGTGATGTCTGCCGGAGCCAGCTCACGGCCATCGGCCGCCTGCAGGACCAGCTTACGCAGGGGCTGGCGCTGCTGACGGTCAATGAGCCGGGTCGCCGGTTCGTCGGGCTCGAACAGATAGTCATCAGCCCACTGGGAGAGGGCGACCAGCACCGTCTGCAGGGCGCGGCCCTTGTCGGTCAGGACATACTCCTGCCAGGCGCTGCCGTCGGAGGCCGGCTGCAGGCGCAGGATACCTTCATCCACCAGCATTTTCAGCCGCCCGGCGAGCATATTCTTGGCGATGCCGAGGTTTTTCTGGAATTCGCTAAAACGGCGCACTCCGCGCAGAGCATCGCGGACGATCAGCAGCGACCACCAGTCGCCGATAACATCGAGGGAGCGGGCGATAGGGCAACAGCTGTTTTCCAGTCGGGTACGTTTCACAAAAGCCTCCAGGTTAATTGTTTCATTATAAAACTATTTTACCCGGCAGGGGAAATTTCCGGTGACAGTCTAAGTTTGCGAGCGATTACCAGGAAAAATGTCATAAATCCGTCACAATTAACGCGATGATAATAAATGACTAAGGATGAAGGGATGAAAAAACGTCTACTCGCCGCCGCCGTCTCCGGCGCGGTGATGTTATCCGCTGGCGCCCAGGCGCAGGACACGGCCGCCCCGGAGGGGTATCAGCTGCAGCAGGTGCTGATCATGAGCCGCCACAACCTCCGTGCGCCACTGGCTAATAACGGTAGCGTGCTGGAGCAGTCCACCGCTAAGGTATGGCCGGAGTGGGATGTACCGGGCGGCCAGCTGACTACCAAAGGCGGTGTGCTGGAAGTCTATATGGGCCACTATATGCGTGAATGGCTGGCGCAGCAGAAGCTGGTGACCAGCGGCGAGTGCCCGCCGGAAAACGCCGTTTACGCCTACGCTAACAGCCTGCAGCGCACCGTCGCAACCGCGCAGTTCTTCATCACCGGCGCATTTCCGGGTTGCGGTATCACGGTGCACCATCAGCCGCAGATGGGCACCATGGACCCGACCTTCAACCCGGTTATCACTGATGACTCTCCCGCGTTTCGCGAGAAAGCGCTCCAGGCAATGGAAAAAGAGCGCCAGGGGATGCAGTTGACCGAGAGCTACAAGCTGCTGGAGACGATAATCGATTACCGCAACTCGCCCTCCTGCAAAGAGAAGCAGGTCTGTTCCCTTAGCGAGGGTAAGGATACCTTTAGCGCTGGTTATCAGCAGGAGCCGGGCGTGTCCGGGCCGCTGAAGGTGGGTAACTCGCTGGTGGACGCCTTCACCCTGCAATATTATGAAGGTTTCCCGAAAGATCAGGTGGCGTGGGGGGAGATCGCCAGCGATAAGCAGTGGCGGGTGCTGTCGAAGCTGAAAAATGGCTATCAGGATAGTCTGTTTACCTCGGTGGCAGTGGCGCAAAATGTCGCCAAACCGCTGGTCAAATATATCGATAACGCGCTGGTGGGTGAGGGGGCCAACAAGGCGAAAATCACGCTGCTGGTGGGGCACGACTCGAATATCGCCTCGCTGCTGACGGCGCTGGACTTTAAACCCTATCAACTGCCTGGCCAGTACGAGCGCACCCCTATCGGCGGCAAATTGCTGTTTCAGCGCTGGCATGACAGCGCCGGCAATCGCGATCTGATGAAGATTGAGTATGTCTATCAAAGTACCGAGCAGCTGCGTAACGCTGACGCGCTAACCCTGCAGGCCCCGCCGCAGCGTGTCACCCTGGCGCTTAACGGCTGTCCGGTCGACGATCAGGGGTTCTGTCCGCTGGAAACCTTTAAAAAAGTGATCAACGAGGCGGCGAAATAATGAAAAAAACCCGGAGCAATCCGGGTTTTTTAGCAGGTCAGGGGGAGACCTGGCGGGGATATATGTCCTAGACGTTTTTACGCTCAATCGTCTGTTCGCCCCAGAACAGACTGTCTTTATCGGTTTTGGCAAAGGCCAGCGCCAGCACTTCGTCGCTGCCTTCCTCCCAGATTTGCTCCGCCAGTTTTTCATCATAGTGGGCGACTTCAAAAATCGCCTCGGCGATCTCCGGCGAGGTGTTACGTAAACTTGCCCATTCGCCGACGCGATGTGCTTTTGCTTCTTGAGTTGGCATAGTGCTCCTCCTGCAGAAGATTAGCCGTGCAGTTTAACGGCCAGTTTGGCGACATGTTCACCCTGATAGCGGGCGATGGCTAACTCTTCCTCGCTCGGCTGACGCGAGCCGTCACCGCCGGCGATGGTGGTCGCGCCATAGGGGGTACCGCCGCGGACCTGGGAGATATCGAACAGTTCCTGGGCGCCATAGCCGATCGGGACGATGATCATGCCGTGGTGGGCCAGCGTCGTCCAGGTCGAGGTGATCGTTTGTTCCTGGCCACCGCCGGTGCCGGTTGAGCTGAACACGCTGGCGATTTTGCCGTACAGGGCGCCGGACGCCCACAGGCCGCCGGTTTGATCGAGGAAGGTGCGCATCTGTCCGGACATGTTGCCGAAACGCGTCGGGGTACCAAAGATGATGGCGTCATACTCTGCCAGCTCCTGCGGCGTGGCGACGGGCGCGTTTTGCGTTTTACCGCCTGCTTTGGCAAATGCTTCAGCCTGCATGGTTTCCGGCACGCGCTTCACAACCACCTCAACGCCATCCACCCGGTTCGCCCCATCGGCGACGGCGTGAGCCATGGTTTCAATGTGTCCATACATGGAATAATAAAGCACCAGAATTTTAGCCATTTCCATCACTCCTCGGTTGCATTATAAGCCAGCAAAATAGCTGGTACCTTTAAAGATAAAGCCTCTGCCGGAGAGTGCAAATCCAACGGGCATTTGTTTGATTTATAACAAAATGCCACAGCATTATTTACTTTTCCTTGTGCCGCGCGGCCTGCGCGGTAGAGAAGCGGGAGGCTATGCTTTCGTTATTCTGGCCGCTACGGCAAGGGTGTAGCATCAGGATACATTTTTGCCGACTTTTTTTTCTCCGCCAGTAGAGTCGGTTAGGAGCTGTTCGCGGCGCGAGGGGACTTTTTCCGCCCGGGTTTGTTTCTGGATATTACATTTGCCGACGTCAGCGACAGTCATTCACTAACCTTATAGGTACGCGGTACGACAGCGGCATCGCCGCTCCCGCGTAATGCACTATGATGTCTAACCTAATGGAGGTCAGTAATGGCAAACCATCGTGGCGGTTCCGGTAACTTTGCTGAAGACCGTGAAAGAGCATCAGAAGCAGGACGTAAAGGTGGCCAGCATAGCGGGGGGAATTTTAAAAATGACCCTCAGCGCGCCTCAGAGGCTGGCAAAAAAGGGGGTAAAAACAGTCATGGTAGCCGTGAAAGTTAACGCGCGACTCGCACTGTTCTCTTTGATGCGGTGTTAATCTCCCCGACCCAACCGCATCGCCCTCGCCGCCGGCATCTGCCGGCGGTTTTTTTATCTGTCGGTGGTTGCGCTCCCGCCGGGCGGATTGCACACTGGTCGCCCGTTAATCGTCATGGCTGTCTTATGTCTTCGTTAAAATTCTCCGTTACCCGCCAGGAAGCGCTCCTCATCATGATCACCATGTTCTGGGGAGGGACCTTTCTTGCCGTACAGTATGCGGTGAGCCTCAGCGGGCCGCTGTTTTTTGTCGGTCTACGCTTCGCGACCGCCGCGCTGGCGGTGGGCCTGCTCTCGCTGCGCACCCTGCGCGGTCTGACGTGGCTGGAGGTGAAGGCAGGGGTGGCGATTGGCGTGGCGATTGCCCTGGGATATGGCCTGCAGACCTGGGGACTGCAGTCGATCTCCAGCAGTAAGTCTGCCTTTATCACGGCGATGTATGTGCCGCTGGTGCCGCTGCTGCAGTGGCTGTGTCTGGGCCGTATGCCGGGGGTGATGTCCTGCATAGGGATTGTGCTGGCCTTTATCGGTTTGATCCTGCTGGCCGGGCCGGAAAATAATCTGCTGGCGCTTGGCGTGGGGGAGATAATCACGCTGGCGAGCGCAGTGGCGATCGCGGCGGAGATTATCCTTATCAGCGCCTGGGCCGGGAAAGTCGATGTCCGCCGGGTGACGGTCGTGCAGCTGGCGACTGCGTCGCTGGTGGCTTTCGCCGCCATGAAGCCGGCCGGTGAGGTGGTTCCGCCGTTGACACCGACACTGCTCGGCGTCGCGCTGGGGCTGGGGATTTTCAGCGCGATCATTCAGGTGACCATGAACTGGGCGCAGCGTAGCGTCTCGCCGACGCGGGCCACCCTTATCTATACCGGGGAACCGGTATGGGCCGGTATTTTTGGCCGGCTGGCCGGCGAGCGTCTGCCGCTGCTGGCCTTGCTCGGCTGCGTCTTGATCCTCGCGGGGGTGCTGGTGAGCGAGCTGAAGTGGAAGCGCAAACCGTCGTCGCAGGTTTCCACAAACGATGATGCGCAGCCGCTGCCTGACCTGGCTGATCGCCGCGAGCCATAATATTTTCCTTCTGACCCGACAGCGGCGCTTATCCTGGCTGGTACTCGTCCGGCTCTGATTGTCTCCAGGCCCGCGCCAGCGCCGCGCCGCCGGGCGATGGCTTCAAGCACGGCGTCGCTTTTGTGCCGGGTGGCGGCTGCGCCTTACCCGGCCTACGTTCGTGCGACCTGCCGTTAATTTATTCACCTTTCTTGCTGAAACTGCCGTTGTTGGCGGCCTCAAAATCGCTGAGACGTTCCCGGAAGGCCGGGGCAGTCTGTAGGCCCGGCAAGCGCAGCGCCGCCGGGCGATGGCATCAGGCACGGCGTCGTTTTTATGCCGGGTGGCGGCTGCGCCTTACCCGGCCTACGTTCGTACGACCTGCCGTTAATTTATTCACCTTTCTTGCTGAAACTGCCGGTGCTGACAGCCTCAAAATCGCTGAGACATTCCCGGAAGGCAGTGGCAGTCTGTAGGCCCGCGCCAGCGCAGCGCCGCCGGGTGGTCAGGCTCCGTACCTACGGTGATGCCGGATGGCGGCATAAATGCCTTATCCGGCATACAGGATCCCACCACCCAGGCCCACACCGCTCCCTGCGCCAACGCCGCGCTAATGTGGCTTACACCGGCGTTACCCTGGCCTCTTTCGCTTCGCGCGTCCTGCGATGAAGCAGCGCGTGCAGCAGGATCGCCCCGAAGGTGGCCGTGCCAATCCCGCCCAGCGTAAAGCCGCCCAGCGACAGCGCGAAATCCCCGGCGCCCAACACCAGGGTCACCGACACCATGATCAGATTGCTGTTCTGACTGAGGTCGACCCGGTTTTGCACCCAGATCCGCGCCCCGGCGACCGCGATCAGGCCAAAGACCACGATCGAGGCGCCGCCGATCACCGGCCCGGGAATGGTGTGGATTAATGCGCCGAACTTCGGCGAGAAACCCAACAGCATGGCAATCAGCGCCGCGGCAACAAACACCAGCGTCGAGTAGACCTTGGTCACCGCCATGACACCAATGTTCTCCGCATAGGTGGTGACCCCGCTGCCGCCCACCGAACCGGAGAGCATGGTCGCCAGCCCGTCGCCGACGAAGGCGCGACCCATATACGGGTCCATATTGCGCCCGGTCATCCCGGCGACGGCCTTCAGGTGCCCGAGGTTCTCGGCCACCAGGATCACCGCGACCGGCGCAATCAACATCATTGCCTGGCCGTTAAAGGATGGGGTGGTAAAGTGCGGCAGCCCGAACCACGCCGCCTGGGCGAGGGGGGAGAAGTCCAGCGGTTTGCCAAGGCCCAGGCCGTTAGCCAGCAGGGCGTACAGCGCGCAGGCGACGATCAGGCCGACCAGGATCAGCAGTCGCTGCAGCATCCCGCGGGTAAATACCGCCACTATGCCGATGCAGAGCACGGTCAACACCGCCATCCAGCTGTCGAAGGCGCTGGCGGAGACGCTGCGCACGGCAATCGGCGCCAGGTTCAGGCCGATAGCCATCACCACCGCGCCGGTCACCACCGGCGGCATCAGGCGCTCGATCCAGCGGGTGCCGATCTTCATCACCACCAGACCAATCAGGGTGTAGACCAGCCCGCAGGCGATGATCCCGCCAAGGGCGACGCTCAGATGAGGGTTCAGCCCCTGGCCGTTAAAGCCGGTAATGGCGATCACCACCCCGACAAAAGCGGCGCTGGAGCCGAGATAGCTCGGCACCCGTCCGCCGGTGACGACAAAGAACAGCAGAGTGCCGACGCCCGACATCAGAATAGACAGGTTGGGGTCGAGCCCCATCAACAACGGCATCAGCACCGTCGCGCCGAACATCGCAACGGCGTGCTGCACGCCCATCACCAGCGTTTGTCCGGCCGACAAGCGTTCATCGGGGGCGACAACGCCGGACTCAGCGGCGGGGGAGGTCAACTTCCAGCGAGGAAAATCGAAGAGTGCCATGATGATATCCCGGGTTAAAGGTTAACAAGCGGGTCGCATAAGCGTGTGATAACCGCGGTCAAACCACATCAGACCCCGGGGCTCCGGGTGACGGGTAATGGCCACGACGTGACAAAACAGGATGTCGTGCGTGCCGACGCTGACGCGCTGGTCGATGCGGCAGTCAAAGCTGACCAGCGCCGCCTCCAGCCGCGGACAGCCGGTGGCGCCGGTCTGCCAGTCGGCGGCGGCAAAGCGCTCGTCCATCGCCGTTTTACCGCCAAACAGCGTCGACAGCGCCTCCTGGCCGGCCGCCAGGGTATTGACGCACAGCGTGTGGTGTTCGCTGAACACCGGCCACACCGAGGCCGAGCGGTTCAGGCAGACCAGCAGGGTCGGCGGCGCGTCGGTGACGCTGCAGACCGCGCTGGCGGTAAACCCCGCCCGGCCCGCCGGGCCATCGGTGGTAATGATGTTAACCGCGGCGCCGACGTGGGCCATGGCGTCACGGAAACTCTGTTTGTCTGCTAACTCCATCGCCAACTCCTTATGCCAGCAGGCAGGCTTCATCAAAGGACAGACGCGGCAGGCGGCCGTACAGCTTGCCGGGAGCGCCATAGCCGATGTTCATCAGCAGGTTGCTTTTCCAGCCGTTATCGGCGAAAAACGCCGCGTCGACTTTTTCCCGGTCAAAACCGGACATTGGCCCAGTGTCGAGTCCCAGCGCCCGGCAGGCGAAAATCAGGTACGCCGCCTGCAGGGAGCTGTTGCGAAACGCGGTCTCTTCCGCCAGCTGCGGGCTGGAGGTAAACCAGCTGCGGGCGTCACCGTGGGGAAACAGGGTCGGTAGCCGGTCGTAAAAGGCGCTGTCCCACGCCACGATAGCGGTCACCGGCGCCTGCATGGTTTTCTGCAGATTGCCGCTGGAGAGCGTCGGGCGAAGTTTCTCTTTGCCTTCCGCGCTGCGCACGAACACGATGCGCGCCGGCGAACAGTTGGCGGAGGTGGGTCCCATTTTCATCAGGTCCCAGACGGCCTGCAGCTGCGTATCGCTCACCGGTTTATCCAGCCAGCCGTTGTGGGTCCGGGCCTGGGTAAACAGCGTCTCGCAGGCCGTGTGGTTTATCGCGTCGTTCATCGGATCTCCCTGGCGACCGGCAGCATAGCGGCCAGCCCGTCGCGTAAAATGGTATTAAAGGTATCGGCGTCGGTGACGTTACAGGCATGGCCGCCCCACGGCATTTCCACGTGCTGGCTGCCGGGGATCGCGGTCTGCAGCACGCGGGAGCAGGAGGCGGGGACCAGCAGGTCGTCAGCGGCGCTGACAATCAGCGTCGGGCAGGCGATGGCCGCCGCACGGCGTGAAAAATCAGCCTGCTTCAGGGCCTGCAGCCGCTTCAGCAGATTTTCCTTGCCCTGAAAATGGCTGATGGCAAGCGCATCTTCCGCTTCGAGGCGCGGCAGGCGCGCGGCCATCCATTCCGCCGGGTAGAGAAACAGCGGTTGCGCTTCGACCCACGCCTGCGCGCCGCCGGCATGCAGCAGACGCTCGCGCACCAGGAAGCAGCGGCGGGTATGCGGTGACAGCGACAGCCAGCCGTTGACCAGCACCAGGGCGCTCACCGCCTCGGGATGATCGAGCGCCAGCTGCAGGCCAATCAGCGCCCCCAGGGCGTGGCCCACCAGCGCAAAGCGAGCGATCCCCGCCGCCTGCAGAGCGCTGAACAGCTCTCCGGCCATCGTCGCCATGCTGTAGTCGGCGGGCAGCGGACCGGCATTCTCCCCGGTCCCGTTATGGTCATAACTCACCAGCTGATACTGTTCCTCCAGCGCCGCGCGCTGCGCCAGCCAGTAGCCGCCACCCCCGCCAAGGCCGGCGCTAAGGACCACCACCGGCGCACCGGGCCATGGGGCTGGAGCAATATTGAGCCTCATCATGTCGGGGTGCCGATATGGGCGACGCTGGCGATTTCCACCAGCGCATCGGGCTTCACCAGTCCGCACTGAATGCAAAAGCGCGCCGGTTTATCGCCGGGGAAGAACTCGGCGTAGACCTCGTTAATCGCGGCGTAATTTGTCCAGTCGGTGATAAAGATGCTGTTGAAAGTCACATCCGCCATACTCCCGCCCGCCGTTTCGATAACGCTCTTGATGGTCTCCAGCACGTGGCGGGTTTGCGCCTTTGGGTCGCCGATGTGCACCACATTGTTTTGCTTATCAAACGGCAGGGTGCCCGAGACGTAGACCACCCCGTCGGCGAGCGTCCCCGGAACAAAGGGGGCAATCGGCGTGGTGGTGCCTGGCGGAATAATCACCTGTTTAGGCATACCGTTTCTCCTTGGCTAAAGCCAGCGGGGTGGTAGGGGCGAGCGCGTGGCAGAAGCTCTCGACGTCACTGACCCAGCCGAAAAAGGTTTCAATATTGAACAGCGCCGCCTGCTGGGCGAAGGCCGGGCCGGCCTGATGGGTGGCATCCTCCAGCACGATGCCGAAGTATTCGAGAAAGAAGCCATCGCGCAGCGTCGATTCGACGCAGACATTGGTGGCGATCCCGGTGAACACCAGATGGCGTATGCCGCGGCTGCGCAAAATGCTGTCGAGCGGGGTGTTAAAGAAGCCGCTGTAGCGCGGTTTCGGCAACACGATGTCGCCTTCCTGCGGCGTCAGCTCATCCACCAGCTGATAATCCCAACCGCCTTTCGCCAGCAGTTTGCCCTGCAGCTCAGGACGCTGACGCATCGTTTTCAGCGCGTTGGACTTGTGATAGTTCGGCGAGCCCGGGCCGCCAGCTTCAACATACTGGTCATCCCAGCCATTCTGGAACCAGATAATCAACATGCCCGCGGCGCGGGCGGCGGCGACGGCGGTATTAATATTGTCGATAACCGGCCGGGTGGCGGAGACGTCAAAGCCGGCGAGATCCAGATAGCCGCCCTGGCTGGCGTAGGCGTTCTGCATATCGACAACAATCAGCGCGCTCTGCTGCGGCGCGAAGGTCAGGGATTCCGGGCGAGCGGGAAGGGTAATCATCAGGCCACCTCACGGGTAACAGGAGCAATGTGGTCCCGGCAGCGCATCAGCGGCTGAATGCGTTCGCCAAAGGCGTCGATGCCGGCAAGAAAATCATCAAAGGTCAGCAGCACGCCGTCGGTGCCGGGCACGCCCGCCACTTCATCGAGCATCCGCGCGACGCTGGCATACGATCCGACAAGGGTACCCATGTTAATGTTGACCGCCGAGGTGGGGTCGGCCATCTGGCGCACGTTGGTATCGCTGCCGGAGCGGGTGTCTTTCTGACTTTGCTCGGTGAGCCACGCCAGCGCTTCTTCATCGGCGCCGGCTTTGTAATGCTCCCATTTGGCGCGCGCCGCTTCGTCGGTTTCGTCGGCGATCACCATGAACAGCACATAGGACCCCACGTCGCGGCCGGTTTTTTCCGCCGCCTGCATCATGCGTGCGGCGGTCGGGGCAAAGGCCGTTGGCGTGTTGACCCCTTTGCCAAAGCAAAAGTTGTAGTCCGCGTGCTGGGCGGAGAAGGCCATCCCGGCATCGCTCTGCCCGGCGCAGATCACCTTCATCGGCTGCGACGGGCGCGGGCTGACCCGGCAGTCGTTCATGGTGAAGTAGTCGCCTTTGAAGTCGCTGCGCCCGGTACCCCACAGGTCACGAAGCACCTGAACGTATTCAGTGAGATAGTCATAGCGGCTGGCGAAATAGTCATCTCCCGGCCACATGCCCATCTGGTCATATTCCGGCTTTTGCCAGCCGGTCACCAGATTGACGCCAAACCGGCCGCCGGAGATGGAATCGATAGTGGAGGCCATCCGGGCGACAATCGCCGGCGGCAGCGTCAGGGTGGCGGCGGTGGCGTAGATCTGGATCTTCGAGGTCACCGCGGCCAGACCGGCCATCAGGGTGAAGGACTCCAGGTTGTGATCCCAGAATTCGGTTTTCCCGCCGAAGCCGCGCAACTTGATCATGGAGAGCGCGAAGTCGAAATGGTAGTGCTCGGCCTTCTGCACGATGGCCTTATTCAGTTCAAAGGTCGGCATATACTGCGGGGCATGGGTGGAGATCAGCCAGCCGTTGTTGCCAATGGGAACGAAAACACCAATTTTCATACCTACCTCTCTGCAGTCATGGAAGATGGAATTGCGGTGGTGCGGCATCCTGCCTCTCCCTGGACCACCTCGCAGAAAAGGTAAAGCAAAGGTGATGCCAGTTTTATAAAAGCCAATGTTATTAATGTGTTATTTTTGAGTTGCTAAAAAGGATGATAAAAAAGTGGACTGGATGGTCAAAATCAGTGCACGAAAAAACGGCAGTCATGCGCAATCAGGGTGCACGGGGTCGTGTCGACGCAGGGCTTTTGCTATGCTGGAGGCGTCAACTGAAGGAGAGGATGTATGGCACAGGGCGCCGCGAAAAAAACCGGTAAACGTTCACAAGCGGTAAGCGCCAAAAAGGAGGCCATCCTGGCCGCCGCGCTGGAGGCATTTTCGCAATTTGGGATTCACGGTACGCGACTGGAGCAGGTGGCTGAGCGCGCCGGGGTATCGAAAACCAATCTGCTCTATTACTACCCTTCGAAAGAGGCGCTGTATGTGGCTGTCCTGCAGCAGATCCTCGCTATCTGGCTGGCGCCGCTGAAGGCGTTTCGTGAGGATATCAGCCCGCTGGTGGCGATCCGCGAATATATTCGCCTGAAGCTGGAGGTGTCCCGCGATCACCCCCAGGCCTCGAAGCTTTTCTGCCTCGAGATGCTGCAGGGAGCGCCGCTGCTGATGGGCGAACTGACCGGGGACCTGAAAGCGCTGGTCGATGAGAAATCGGCAATTGTCTCCGGTTGGATCGACCGCGGCAAGCTGGCGCCGGTCGATCCGCAGCATTTAATCTTTATGATCTGGGCCACCACTCAGCATTACGCCGACTTCGCCACCCAGGTGGAGGCGGTCACCGGCGCCACGCTGCAGGATGCGGCCTTTTTTGAACAAACGGTCGATAATGTCCAGCGGATGATTATCGAAGGTATTCGCGTCCGTTAATTGGCCGGCGGCAGTGGACAGCTTTGATCGCCATCCTCGCACTGCAGCAGCGAGGCGAGGAATGACTCCCGCTCCACGCTCTTATCGGTCATGCACTGGCTAACCAGCATCGGCTGCATGCTGCCGCCTTCGGCGCCGGACGCGAGAAAGGCGCAATCGGCGTCGCGCAGGGCGATCCATGCCTGCTGCGCCTGCTTCAGTAATGTCTGTTGTTTACCCACCGCCCGCTGCAGGGCCTGCTGCCAGGTGTCGTTCAGTTTTTTATCGGCCGCCTGAAACTGCGCGGCCGCGCACTGATTCATTTCGGTTTGGGTATTGGCGTTGCTGCACTCGTCCGCCAGCGCCGCGCCGCTGGCCAGCAGGGCCACCACGGCAAATAACATACGTTTCATTGTTCTGCTCCCATAAAAAAGGCTCCCCTCCGGGAGCCTTAATTAAGCACAGCTGAGGTCGGCTGTCATTAGCTGATCACAGCGCCACTCTCCCGGATGGCGGCGCACAGCGCCTTATCCGGGCTACCTCGTTGTATTGTTATGTTGTCGGGTGGCGCTACGCTTACCCGACCTACCATAATGGCGGCCTCCGTGCCATGAGACAGGTAGCCCCGGTAAGCGCAGCGCCACCGGGGAGCCCGCTTTAGCCGATGGTCATCAGGCTGGCGTTACCGCCTGCCGCCGCGGTGTTAACGCTCAGCGAACGCTCGATATACAGCCGCTCCAGCAGCAGATTGGTTTCGCCGCGGGCGAAGCCCTGCACGGAGACAATCGCCCCGTCGCGCGTCGCCACCTGCTCGCACAGCTCGCGCAACTGGTCGGAATCGCCGTGGTAGATAACCGCGTCGAAGGCCTGGCCAGGCAACTGCTCCGCTTTGGCAAAGCGAATGCGCTCGCTGACTTCCCGCGGCAGCTTTTTCGCCAGATCGCGCTGCAGGGCGCTGTCCGGCCACAGTACTTCACAACCCACCGCCAGCACAGCCGCCAGCTGGATCAGCGCATCCTGCTCGTTATCCGCCACGCACAGTACGCGCTCGCGCGGCATCAGCGTCAGGGTGTTGCGCTCGCCGGTTGGCCCCGGCAGCAGGCGTTGGGTGCCGCTTTGCGCCTGCTCGCTGTACTGCTGGCACAGCGCCTGCAGCTCAGGACGGCCCGCGGCCCACTGCTGCAGCGCCAACAGCGGTTTTTCCAGCAGCGTTTTCAGCTGGGCGTCCAGCGGACGCTCCGCATCCTGGCGGGCGAAGGTCACGCCAACCGCGTCCTGCGGACGGCTGGAGAGCAGACGGTACAGATACAGCGGACCGCCGGCTTTCGGACCGGTACCGGACAACCCTTCGCCGCCGAACGGCTGCACGCCGACCACGGCGCCAACCATATTGCGGTTGACGTACAGGTTGCCCACCTTCGCGCTGCCGGTGACCTGGGCGATGGTCTCGTCGATGCGGGTATGCACGCCGAGGGTCAGGCCGTAGCCAGAGGCGTTAATCTGCTCGACCAGTTTGTCCAGCTCATTACGGTTATAGCGCACCACGTGCAGCACCGGGCCGAAGACCTCTTTTTTCAGCTCATCAAAGCTGTCGAGTTCGATAAGCGTCGGTGGCACGAAGGTCCCCTGGTGCCATTCGCGGGCGTCTTCGCTATTCTCGCGCACCGCCTGGTAGACGGTGCGGCCTTTAGCGCGCATTGCCTGAATATGGCGTTCAATATTCTCTTTCGCTTCCGCATCGATAACCGGACCGATATCGGTGGTCAGGCGCCCCGGATTGCCCATCCGGCACTCGCTCATGGCGCCGCGCAGCATGGTCAAGGTGTGGTCGGCGACCTCTTCCTGCAGGCAGAGCACGCGCAGGGCGGAGCAGCGCTGGCCGGCGCTGTCGAACGCGGAAGCCAGCACGTCGATCACCACCTGTTCGGTGAGCGCCGACGAGTCGACGATCATCGCGTTCATCCCGCCGGTTTCGGCGATCAGCGGCGTCGGGCGACCCTGGGGATCAAGGCGGCTGGCAATATTGCGCTGCAGCAGGGTGGCCACTTCGGTGGAGCCGGTGAACATCACACCGCGCACGCGCTCATCGGAGGTTAGCGCGGCGCCCACGGTCTCCCCGCGGCCCGGCAGCAGCTGGATCACCCCTGGCGGCACGCCGGCTTCCAGCAGGATCGCCACGCCCTGGGCGGCGATAAGCGGCGTCTGCTCGGCCGGTTTCGCCAGCACGCTGTTGCCGGCCGCCAGCGCGGCGGCAATCTGGCCGGTGAAGATCGCCAGCGGGAAGTTCCACGGGCTGATACAGACCACCGGACCCAGCGGACGGTGAGTTTCATTATCGAAATCGTCGCGCACCTGGCCGGCGTAATAGTGCAGGAAGTCAACGGCTTCGCGTACTTCGGCGATGGCGTTGCTGAAGGTTTTACCCGCCTCGCGCACCAGGATCCCCATCAGGGTCGGCATCTGGCTTTCCATCAGCACCGCGGCGCGCTCAAGAATGGCGGCGCGCTCCTGCGGCGGAGTGGCGAACCAGATCGGCGCATTGTTGATAGCGCTGGTCAGCGCCTGCTGCACTTCAGCGTCGCTGGCTTCGCGGACATAGCCGACGATATCTTTCGGCTCTGCCGGGTTAACCACCGGCTGCATCTCGCCTTCGGCCACCGGCTGCTCAAGCATCGGCAATGCCTGCCATTTATGCAGGGCGCTGTTGAGCAGGGAAGAGGAGAGGGAGGCCAGACGGTGCTCGTTCGCCAGATCGAGACCGGCGGAGTTGCTGCGGCCGCTGCCGTAGAGATCGCGCGGCAGCGGGATTTTCGGATGCGGCAGGCCGGCCTGGCCTTCCTGCTGCGCCAGTTTTTCTACCGCGCTGACCGGGTCGGCCACCAGCTCGTCCAGCGGCAGGGTATTGTCCGCGATACGGTTGACGAAGGAGGTATTGGCGCCATTCTCCAGCAGACGACGCACCAGATACGCCAGCAGCGTCTCGTGGGTGCCCACCGGGGCGTAGATGCGGCACGGACGGTTCAGCTTGCCGTCAGCGACCTTGCCCACCACCTGCTCGTACAGCGGTTCGCCCATGCCGTGCAGGCACTGGAACTCATACTGGCCCGGGTAGTAGTTCTGGCCTGCCAGCTGGTAGATAGCCGCCAGCGTATGGGCGTTATGGGTGGCGAACTGCGGGTAAATCAGGTTCGGCACCGCCAGCAGCTTCTTCGCGCAGGCGAGGTAGGAGACGTCGGTGTACACCTTGCGGGTGTAGACCGGATAGCCTTCGAGACCTTCCATCTGCGCGCGTTTAATTTCGCTATCCCAGTAGGCGCCTTTCACCAGACGGATCATCAGGCGACGGCGGCTGCGGGTGGCGAGGTCAATCAGATAATCAATGACAAACGGACAGCGCTTCTGGTAGGCCTGAATTACGAAGCCAATCCCGTTCCAGCCGGCCAGCTCCGGCTCGAAGCACAGTTTTTCCAGCAGGTCGAGGGAGATCTCCAGACGGTCGGCCTCTTCGGCGTCAATGTTGATGCCGATGTCATACTGGCGCGCCAGCAGGGTCAGCGATTTCAGCCGCGGGTAAAGCTCTTCCATCACCCGGTCATACTGCGCGCGGCTGTAGCGCGGGTGCAGCGCGGAGAGTTTAATCGAGATGCCCGGACCTTCATAAATGCCGCGGCCGTTGGAGGCTTTGCCGATGGCATGGATCGCCTGCTGATAAGAGACCATATAGGCCTGGGCGTCGGCGGCGGTCAGCAGATCGGAAGAGCA
>ERZ507734.103-NODE-103-length-20014-cov-4.66466_pt1 | contig 20014 bp, 16 predicted proteins | sample MGYA00513104_ERZ507734 | MGnify/ENA metagenome assembly ERZ507734 | reverse complement strand
CTTCCGATCTAAGATAAGCATCAATAATACGTTATAGGAACAGGTAAATAAGATGAAAAAAATATTTTTGTGCTGCGCAGCCGGCATGTCAACGAGCATGGTGATGAATAAAATGAAGCAAGCGGCCGCAGCGAAAGGCATTGCTGTCGATATTATTGCTGTTTCAATGGATGATTTTGACCGCACGTTACCAAATTACGATTGCTGTCTTTTAGGGCCGCAGATTAAATATAAATTCGAAGAATTTAACAAAAAGGCCGCTGCGGTGGGTAAGAGAGTCGCCGTTATCGATAGCATGGATTACGGCATGATGCGTGGCGATAAAATTCTTGATGCGGCGCTGGCGCTGCTGGATGAATGTTCACTCAACAAGTAGGGCACCCGTATGGATATGGAAGCAACCGTCATGGAACTCATCATTAACGCCGGTGAGTCCCGCAGTCTGGCGATGCAGGCGCTGCAAGCCGCCAGAAAAGGAGTGTGGCAGGACGTTGATAGGCTGATGCAGGACGCCGCGGATGCCGCAAAACGCGCGCATGATGTACAAACCATGCTTATTGGTATGGATGAGGGCTGCGGCAATGTACCGGTTAATCTTATTCTGGTACATGCCCAGGATCATATAATGACCTCTATGCTCGCGCGGGAATTGATCGCGGAGCTTATTGAGGTTCAGCGCCAGTTGCAACATCGCACCTGATAAAATATGTCGCCGCCGGCACCTTCGGCGGCGACAGCCATCAGATATTCTCCAGACGAATGCCCCGCGTTCTCGGGCCGAAAATCCCCACCGACAGCATCACCATCAGCATACTGACGACGATAAAGCTAATTACGCCCGGCGTGCCGGCGTATTGCAGAATAATGCCGATCAGAATACTGGTCACCGCCGTGGAAAGCCGGCTGAAGGAGTAGCAGAAGCCGACGGCGCGGGCGCGAATGTGGGTCGGGAAGACCTCGGCCTGGTAGGCGTGGTAGCTGATGGTCAGCCAGGCGTTGGACCAGGTGATCATAAATCCGCAGATCACCAACAGAATCGGACTGTTTTGCAGAGCGAACAGGGTGCCGAAGATAACGGTCATCAGCGCGGAGAGGACAATCTGCCATTTGTTTTCAAAGCGATGCACGAAGCGGGTACAGAACAGACAGCCCAGCGGATAGGCGAGGGTGATAAAGAAGGCGTACAGCAGGCTATGGGTGATGCTGGCGCCCTGACCGGAGAGCAGTGCCGGCAGCCAGTTGCCGAAGCCGAAGAAACCGATCGCCTGGAAGAAATTCATCACCATCAGCATCAGGGTGCGCTGCCGATACTGCGGCGCCCAGATCTCGCGAAAGGTGCCGCGTTTGACGACGCTCTGTGCCGCCTGCGCATGCTTCGGCGACGGCGTCAGGCCGCAGCGGGCTTCCATCTCACACATCACCGTATGCGCTTCATCATGCCGCCCTTTGGTTTCCAGCCAGCGGGCTGACTCCGGTAGCTTTTTACGGATAAACCAGATCGCGAGCGAAAACAGTGCGCCGAAGATGATCACCCAGCGCCAGCCGCTGAGGCCGAACAGGGTGGTCGGCACCAGCATCCAGGACATCAGCGCCACCGCCGGTACCGACAGGAACTGGATGAAGAAGGCAAAGGCAAAGGCTTTATTACGCAGATGGGTTGGCACCCATTCGCTGAGGTAGGTATCAATGGTCACCAGCTCAATGCCGAGACCGATCCCCACCAGAAAGCGGAAGAAGATCACCCCTTCTGCGCTACTTTGCGTCGCCATCAACAGCGAAAAAAGACCGTACCAGGCGAGCGCCACCATAAAGGTCAGGCGGCGGCCCAGTTTGTCCGCCAGTGGCGCCAGCAGACTGGCGCCGATAAACAGCCCCATAAAGGTGGCGGAGGCGAAGGCCGCCTGGTCGGCGATGCCGAAGATGCCCGCCTGCCCGGTGTGGAAAATGCCCTCCGCCAGCAGGCCCGCGCTGATATACCCGGTCTGGAAGAGATCGTAGAGCTCAAAGAAGCCGCCAAGGGAGAGCAGGGTAATAAACGACCATAACCCAAATGAGGCGGGCAGCGCATCAATGCGTCCGGTTAAGCTGGCGTGCGGTTGTCCTGGCGAAGCATAGGGCGTTTCGCCGAGAACCTGGGTGGTAGACATGGTGTTGTGTTCCTCAGGAAGAATGGTTTGCCTGCTAATGTTAATTGATTGTTAATAGTTTTAAATTTTTAATCCTTAGCCTTAGCGACATTCTTTAGCGCAAGATCGCGCTGGGGAGACATAAAGATGATATTCATGCTGGTTTTCGCCGCATCCCAGCGACGGAATTGAAGTAAATCACCGCTGACGGCATTTCCGGTTGTGCGAGTCGCCAACCTGTGGGAAAGCGGCTAGAATGGCCTCCTCGCAGGAGGTTATAAGAATGTTAAATAATGGATGTGTACCCTCGGAATCTGGTCCGACAGAGGTAACGGCCGATTTTCGTTTTACCCGCGTGATGGCCGAACAGGCGGCGCGGGCGCGTCTGACGCTGGACGACGATCAGCTGTCGCTTATCGCCCGCCTTGACGTCCTCGGTCAGCAGTTGGTGTTCACGACAGGCAAGCCGCAGGGGGTGTACGTCTGGGGACGTACCGGGCGAGGGAAAAGCTTTATCCTCGACCACTTTTTCGCCAGCCTGCCGCTCGCCGCCAGGCGGCGGGTTCATTTTCATCACTTCTTCCGCGAACTGCACCAGCGGCTGAATGCCCCTGGGGCGCCCGGCCTGCAGACGGTGATGAGGCAGATGACCTCCGGATGCCGCCTGCTATGCTTTGACGAATTTCATCTGCACGACCCCGGCGATGCCATGCTGATCAAAGCCTTGCTGGAACACCTCTTTCAACGCGGTATCGTGTTGCTGGCCACCTCAAACTATCCGCCGGAGATGCTGCTGCCCAACCCGCTGTATCACGATCGCTTTTTACCGTCGATCGCGCTGATCCGCGCCCATCTAACGGTGGTGGCGCTGAACGGCGAGGAGGATTATCGCGAGCGGCATCTGAGCCAGGATAACGCCTTCTGTAGCGGGCGGCGGTGGGTGAACCCAAGCGTGCAACAGCGCCAGCTGTACGATCTACCGTCGCTGCCTGGCGAACCCATCTCGCTGGAGGTTGGTTACCGCACCCTCCAGGCGGTCGCGGCGTCACCTGACTTGCTGCACTTCACCTTTACCCAGCTCTGTCAGGCCGCCACGGCGGTGATGGACTATCTGACGCTCTGCGAAAACTATGCCGTCTGGTTACTGGATGAGGTGCCGCCGTTGTCTACGGTGGGGCCGGCGGCCCAGCAGCGCTTTATCAACGTGATTGATGTGCTGTATGAAAAGCAGATCCGCCTGCTGCTGGTGACCCGCTGCGATCTGCAGACGCTGGTGGCCGGGGTGGAACTAGAGGATATTCAACGAACGCGGAGTCGCCTGCAACAGCTACCGCTGGCGGTGTGAGAAAAACGCCCCGGCGGGAGCCGGGGCGATGGGATTACAGATCGAAACGGTCGAGGTTCATCACCTTGGTCCAGGCGGCGACGAAGTCATGCACCAGCTTCTGCTGCCCGTCGGCGCAGGCGTACACTTCCGCCAGGGCACGCAGTACCGAGTTGGAGCCAAACACCAGATCCACGCGGGTGGCGCTGTACTTCGCTTCGCCGGTTTTACGGTCGCTGCCGGTAAACAGCTCCGCGTTATCATCGGCCGCTTTCCAGACGGTGGCCATATCCAGCAGATTGACGAAGAAGTCATTGCTGAGCACGCCGACGCGGTCGGTAAATACCCCGTGTTTGCTGCCGTCGTAGTTCGCGCCCAGTACGCGCAAGCCACCGACCAGCACGGTCATTTCCGGGGCGGTTAACGTCAGCTGCTGCGCTTTATCGATCAGCAGGGTTTCCGTCGACACTCCGCCTTCGATACGGCGATAGTTGCGGAAGCCATCCGCCAGCGGCTGCAGCAGGTCAAACGACTCGACGTCGGTCTGCTCAGGCAGGGCGTCGACGCGGCCTGGGGTAAACGGCACATTGACGCTGACGCCGGCGGCAGCGGCAGCCTGCTCAACGCCGACCACGCCGGCCAGCACGATAATATCGGCCAGCGACGCTTTGCCGGAGGCGCGCTGGATCGCCTGCAGGGTCGGCAGCACCCGGCTGGCGATGGCGTTAACCGGCCAGTCTTTCTGCGGGGCCAGCGCCAGACGCGCGCCGTTGGCGCCACCGCGCTTATCGCCGCCGCGGAAGGTGGAGGCAGACGCCCAGGCGACCGAGACCAGCTCACTGACCGACAGGCCGGCGCCGGCGATGGCGGTTTTCAGGCTGGCGATATCTTCCGCGCTCGGCTGGTGGGTCGCTGCCGGCAGCGGATCCTGCCAAATCAGATCTTCTTTCGGCACTTCCGGCCCGAGGTAACGGGATTTTGGCCCCATATCACGGTGGGTCAGCTTGAACCACGCCCGGGCGAACGCCTCGTTAAAGGCCTGCGGATCGTTGAGGAAGCGGCGAGAGATTTTTTCAAACTCCGGGTCGAAGCGCAGGGTCAGATCGGTGACCAGCATGGTCGGTTTGCGCTTTTTCTCCGGGTTAAACGGATCCGGGATAATCTCCGGCGCGTCTTTGGCTTCGAACTGGATCGCGCCAGCCGGGCTGCGGGTCTGCACCCATTCGTATTTGAACAGGTTTTCGAAAAAGTAGTTGCTCCACTGGGTCGGCGTCTGCGTCCAGACCACTTCCAGACCGGAGGTAATGGCGTCTGCGCCTGCGCCGCTGCCGTAGCTGGAGTGCCAGCCCAGACCTTGCGCTTCCAGCGGTGCGGCCTCGGGCTCGGCGCCGACGTGGCTGGTTTCGGCAGCGCCGTGGGTTTTACCCAGCGTATGGCCGCCGGCGATCAGCGCGACAATCTCTTCATCATCCATCGCCATATTGCCGAAGGTGGCGCGAATGGCCGCCGCGGCGGACAGCGGCTCGCCGCTGGCGTTTGGTCCCTCCGGGTTGACGTAAATCAGACCCATCTCGGTGGCGCCGATGGCCTGTTTCGCCAGGCTTTCCGGGTGACGGTGGGCCAGCCACTCTTTCTCATCGCCCCAGTCGACGTCGAGATCCGGTTCCCAGACGTCTTCACGACCGGCGCCAAAGCCAAAGGTGCGGAAGCCGGCGTTTTCCAGGGCGACGTTACCCGCCAGCATGTAAAGGTCAGCCCAGGAGATTTTCTGGCCATATTTCTGTTTCACTGGCCACAGCAGACGGCGGGCTTTATCGAGGCTGACGTTGTCAGGCCAGGAGTTCAGGGGGGCAAAGCGCTGTTGTCCACGACCTGCGCCGCCGCGACCGTCAACGGTGCGGTAGGTGCCGGCGCCGTGCCAGGCCATACGAATAAACAAGCCAATATAGCTACCCCAGTCTGCCGGCCACCACTCTTGCGAATCGGTCAGCAGCGCTCTGAGATCAGCCTTCAGCGCGGAGTAATCGAGCTTTTTAAACTCTTCCCTGTAGTTAAAATCCTCACCCAACGGGTTGGAACGATTGGAGTGCTGGTTTAGCAGATCGACACGCAGCTGGTTTGGCCACCAGTCGCGGTTGGCGGTGCCGCTGCCGGCGCTCTGTTTTGGCGTCTCGGCGTGGAAAGGGCACTTTCCGGCGGATGCGTTGTTGGATGGGTCGTTAGACGTGCTCATATCAGGCTCCGTTTGCTTTTGTGAATGCCGTTACGATATACACTGCTACCAATAAGCGATATTTGAATGAGTCTACGGATTTAATAGCTAATTCCGTTCAACGAAGGGTTAGGCAACCCCCTGGTGGGACCGCAACGGTCCGGAGATTGAGATTAACCTCATTAGTAACCATAGCCGTAACGAGACGGCAAAGGAAACGATCTCGGAGAATCCTGTTGGCGGAATGCTAATTATTTGAGATATGACAATTTTTACTACGAATTACGCATTAGCGCTGCCAGTAGGGCGGCGAGCCATACACCGCGGAAAAATAGTCAATGACCGTCCGCACGTTGAGAGAGGGATGGCGGGTATAAGGATAAATCGCCGCGATATACGATGGCGTGTGGCTGATGGCCGCCGAGAAGCGATCCATCAGCGTGACTAATGTCCCGTTGTGCAGCGCTTCGCTAACCATCCAGTCGGGAAATAACACCACTCCCATACCGCCAATCGCCGCAGTGAGCAGGGCATCGGCATTGTTCGAGGTCATGAGCGGCGTTTGCGGAAAATGCACCCATGCCTCTTCACCCTGGCGAAACAGCCAGCGGTTGGCTCCCTGCGAACCGCCATACACCAGCGTGCGATGTTGACGCAATGCCTCCGGTGAGGCCGGGCTGCCGTACCGTGAGACATACTCCGGGGAGGCGGTCAGGTAATAGCGCTGGCTGCCAAACACCCTGGCGTGATAGCCCGCGTCCGGCAGGCTGCTGATGCGAAACAGGATATCCGTCGCGTCGCGATGGGGATCGATAAAATCGTCGGTCAGCGTCAGATCAAACTGCAGTTTGGGATGCCGGGCCGCCAGTTCCGCAAGCCAGGGGGCGATATGCCGCTGACCAAAATAGACCGGCGCATTGATCCGCACCAGCCCGCCGGGGGCCTGTGCCCGATCCTGTAACGCCCGTTGCGCGTCGGCGTACTGTCCCAGCAGTTCCCGAGCGGACGCTGCAAAAAGGCGTCCTGCCTCGGTCGGTACTACGGCACGGGTGTTGCGGTAGAACAACTGCTGCCCAAGGGCATCTTCCAGCTGCTGGATGGTCCGCGAGATCAGCGAAGGAGAGACCCCTTCGCGGCGGGCCACTACGGAAAAACTCTGGTTATCGTAAACCGCGATGAAAAGCTGAAGGGCGCGAAAATCGACGCTGCTGGCATCGGCCATCTGTGCAATTCCTGCAAAAGTGTTTCCTTCATTATACCGTTTATTACATCGCCACGCTGCTTTATGCTCTGCCGCCTGTTGTTCAGAGGAGGCGCAGTAATGGCGTTATTATTCATTTTATTAGTGATAGCCGGCGGCATGGGATTATCGGTCGAGGCGGGCCTGCTGGGGCCGCTGGCGAGCCAGGTAGGGGATCTGTGGGCAACCATGAGCATCTTTGGGATTGGCGCAGTGTTAACCTTTTTTCTGATGCTGTTTTTCAGCCCACGCAGCAGCCCGTCCTTCTTTTCGCTGCCCGGCTGGCAACTCACCGGCGGCCTGCTGGGCGCGGGGTACGTGGTGATCTTGACCGTGGCGACGCCGGTGATTGGTATTGCCATGACCATGATCGGCATTCTGGCGGGTCAGGTGGCGAAAAGCCTGGCGATCGACCATTTCGGGCTGTTCGGCAGCCCACGGCGCAAAATCGATCCGCGACGCGCCGTAGCGCTGGGGTTGATTATGGCGGCGTTACTGCTGGTGGCCCTGGGTTAAGGAGTAAAAATGAGTACGCTGATAATTATTCTGGCGCTGTGCGGCGGCGCATTGCTTAGCATTCAGGCGGCGATAAACGGCCGTCTTGGCAGCCAGGTGGGGGTGTTTCGCAGCGCCTTTTTAACCTTTGCCACCGGCGCGCTGGTGACCGGATTACTGATCCTGTTTTTTGCTCCGGCGACGTCGGTAACGCTACTACAGGTGCCTAAGTGGCAGCTGCTGGGCGCTTTTTGCGGTGTGCCCTACATCGTCATTATGGTGCTGGCGGTGCAGCGGATAGGCACCGCGACGGCCACCGTGGCGGTGATCTTTGGCCAGCTGACGATGAGCTTGCTAATCGACAACTTTGGCTGGCTGGGCAACAGCACGATGGCGTTCTCGCCTGCGCGACTGGCGGCGGTGATATGCCTGGCCCTGGCGCTGTACTTAATCTATACCTCAGGGAAGTCGGCTGCCTCCGACAAGGCGGCCCGCGCAGAACAGTGAGCCGCGCCGACGCGTCGGGCAACGTGAATACAGTCTGACGCGTCACGGGCAAGGTTAAGAATAACGATCCCTCTAACATGCTGAAACATTTCTGCCAGATCATTAGCAACCTTTCAGTAGGGCTGACGCTGCGATAAGGCTATGCTTCCCGGCCGTTACGCCGTTGGCTTTTCCAGTGATTCAGGTGATGTACCGCTAATGCCCCTTTTGAGAGATGAAATTCGCGACCACTCCGCGGAAGAGATGCTGTTTATCCGCCGGGCCGCAATTGCTTTTCTGCTGGTGGTGGTCTGCTTTGGCGTGCTGATCGTTAACCTCTACCATCTGCAGGTGGAGCAGCATGATTTCTACCAGACCCGGTCAAACCAGAACGACATCAAAATGCTGCCTATCGCCCCCAGCCGCGGGCTGATATTCGATCGCAACGGCATTCCGCTGGTGCAGAATATTACCCTGTATCGCCTGCAGGTGATCCCGAGCAAAATTCCCGATATGGCCGCGCTGTTGCAGCAGCTGACGCCTATCGTCGACCTGACGCCGGACGACATCGCCAGCTTTCGCGACGATATGCACCACACCAGCCGCTATAAAGCGGTCACCCTTAAGTCAGACCTCAGCGATGTGGAGGTGGCCCGCTTCGCGGTCAACGAATTCCGTTTTCCCGGCGTGACGGTGGAGAGCTATCAGCAACGGGAATACCCCTATGGCGCAGAGCTGGCGCACGTGGTGGGTTATGTGTCGAAAATTAACGACAGCGATCTGCAGCGGCTGGCGAAAAACGGCGAAGAGGAGAACTATGCCGCCGACCGCAACATCGGTAAGCAGGGCATCGAGGGCTATTACGAAAAAGCGCTGCACGGCACCACCGGCTATCAGGAAGTGGAGGTGGATAACCACGGCCGGGTAGTGCGTCTGCTGAAAGAGGTGCCGCCGGTGGCCGGAAAAAACCTCTATCTGACTCTCGACCTTCATCTCCAGCAGTACATTGAGTCGGTGCTGAAGGGACAGCGGGCGGCAGTAGTGGTGGTCGACCCGCGGGATGGCGGCGTGCTGGCAATGGTCTCCAGTCCCAGCTACGATCCTAATCCGTTCGTCAAAGGTATCGGTTATCAGGCCTATAAATCGCTGCTGGAGAATCCGGACCGGCCGCTGATCAACCGCGTCACCCAGGGGCTGTATCCCCCGGCCTCGACGGTCAAACCCTATATGGCGCTGTCGGCGCTGTCTGCAGGTGTGATCACGCCGAACACCACCTTCTTCGGGGCGCCGACGTGGACGCTGCCGGGTACGCAACGCCGCTACCGCGACTGGCTGAAAACCGGCCACGGCATGCTCAACGTGACTAAAGCCATCGAAGAGTCAGCTGACACCTTTTTCTATCAGGTCGCCTTCGAGATGGGCATTGACCGGATCCATGAGTGGCTGAGCAAATTCGGTTACGGTCAGTCCACCGGTATCGACCTTAATGAGGAGTACGCCGGGGTACTGCCGAGCCGGGAGTGGAAACAGCGGGTGCATAAAAAGCCATGGTATCAGGGGGACACCATCTCGGTCGGCATCGGCCAGGGGTACTGGATCGCGACCCCGATCCAGATGGTGAAGGCGCTTACCACCCTGCTGAACAACGGTAAGGTGCAGGATCCGCACCTACTCTATTCGATGAAGCAGGGCAACCATGTGGAACGCTATCAGCAGCCGGCGGACCTGCCGCAGGTGGGCGATCCGAAATCCCCGTACTGGGGCATTGTGCGCAACGGCATGTACGGCATGGCGAATCTGCCCAACGGCACTGGCTATAAGCTGTTCCATACCGCGCCGTATCAGATTGCGGCGAAGTCCGGGACCTCGCAGGTCTTCAGCCTGAAGCAAAACCAGACCTATAACGCCAAAATGATCCCGGTACGTTTGCGCGACCATATCTTCTACACCCTGTTTGCCCCTTACCAGCATCCGAAGGTGGCGATGGCGCTGATTCTGGAGAACGGCGGCGGGGATGGGGTGGTGGCCGGACCGACGGCGCGCGCCATCCTGGATCATATTTTCGTCCCGCAGCAGGCATCGTCGGCGGCAGCTGATGTACCGCAGCGTGACAGCGCGGACGCCCAGTAAGCGGCTGGACTTATTCCGGACGCGCATCGTTCATAGATATTGGTTATTTGTCCCGCGGCTTTCCGGGCGGCATAGTGATGGCAGGAACATGACCCGGAGCGAGGAGGAAGAGTGACACGTAACCGATTACTGCTGGTCCAGACCGGCACGCCGCCGACGGCCATTCGCCAGGCGCATGGCGATCTGCCGCACTGGTTCCGTACGCTGCTGGCGCCGTGGCAGACACAGCTCACCGCGGTGCGGGTATTTGAAGATGAACCGCTGCCGGCGCCGGATAACCAGACCGTGGCGATACTGACCGGTTCGTGGGCGATGGTCACCGATCGGCTGGCGTGGAGCGAACGGACCGCCGACTGGATCCGTCAGGCAGTGGCTATCGATATGCCGCTGTTTGGCGTGTGCTATGGCCATCAACTGATGGCCCATGCTCTGGGGGGCGAGGTGGCGTATCATCCTGCCGGGCGGGAAAGCGGCAGCCAAACCATTACGCTGTCGCCATGGGGTGTCGATGACCCGCTGCTGAGCGGCCTGCCGGCCACATTTCCTGCGCATCTGAGCCATTTGCAAACCGTGACCCGTTTGCCGGAAGGGGCCACGGTGCTGGCCGCGTCCTCCCACGATCCGCATCAGATTGTGCGCTACGGGCCGCACGCGGTCTCCACGCAGTTTCACCCGGAGTTCACCGCGCCGATAGCCCGCTCGCTGATCCGCCACCGGGAGGCGGTACTGAAGACAGAGGGCATTGACGCGCAGCGGTTACACGACGAGGTGCAGGAGAGCCCGCAGGGCGCGGCGATCCTTACGCGCTTCGTCAGCGCTTTTCTGACCCCGGATGCCCCCGGCCATTAATCCCTGTCGTGAACAGCACCTGCCAGCGGCGACGCCGGCGGGCCATTTCGCGGGCCAGGTCGGCCACCTCTTCCACGCGCAGCGCGTCAACCGCCTGCGGCGTTAGCTCTGGTAAACCATACTCCTGACGCAGGGCGGCCAACGCCCGCGCCTCTGGCGGCCTCCTGGCGCGGATCTGAGCTGCCAGGCGCTGCTGTAGCGGTCTGAAGGTCGCCTCATCCATGGGGGCCAGCTGGCGCAGAAAGTCTTTACCACAGCGCAGCAATTCCCCGGCGCGGCGATCCGGGGACTGGAGCGCCATCAGCAACCCGTCGCGATCGGCGACCCGCTGATAGCGGCAGCTCACCACATAGCCAATCTGCTGCTCCACCCGCAGGCGCTGGAAAAATAGCGGCTCACAATGCTGCGCCAGCAGCCGCAGGGCCGCCAGCGAGGCGCCATCCGGCAGCGGAATAAAGACCAGCAGCGCCGTATCGCCTCCTGGATAAACCAACCGTTCGACGCCATGGCGGCAGGACGCCGCGGGATTGGGGGAGGGATTTACCGGGCCGCTAAGCAGGCTCAGCTGGCGCGCTACCCACTGCGCATCTTCCGTGCTGCCGCCGGCCAGGGCCGCCAGCCAACCTTTCTGATGTCCGGTGGCACCCAGCCGTTCGGGGAGTTGAGCCATGAGATGACGAATAGCGATACTTTCCGGCGGTGGGGTCAGCGAGGCGACCTGGAGTGCGAGCTGATGCAGGATGGCCTGCAGGATTGCGTTCGGCCGTCGGCCGGGCTCTGGCAGCTGGAGGGTCAACTGCCAGCTGCCGTCGAACAGATGCCACTCGCCGTGTCCCCCGGCGTGGCGCAGGGCGGCAAGCAGTGGGCGCAGCGGTTCCCCACGCGCCAGCCCCTCGGCCTGAGCGGGCGAGCAGTAGAAGGGCGGTCGCAGCAGGAGCGTCGGCGGTTCTCCTGGTGACGGGAGGTGGAGCAGCGGCGCGGCTTTCTCCGGGCATTCGGCAACGAGGTCGCCAGCGGCCTGCGGATAAAAAGCGAACGCCAGTGCCGGGTCAGACACCGGGTGGCGGCGCCAGCGGCTAAGCGGCAGGCTAAAGCCTTGGGTGGCAACAGGCTCCCCTGGGGAAACGGTCTGACAGGCCAGGCTAACCGACGGGGCGGCCAGCAGGGCGGCGCAAAAATTGGCGAACCCGGCGGGCGACGCGCCGGGGGCAAAGCCGAATGCCCGCTGGCGCAACTGGTCGAGGGGCGACAGCGCCTGAAAACGGCGCCGGGATAGCTGATGGTAGTGTTGCTGCTGCTCAGGCGTCGTTTGCTGTAGCGCCTGCAGCCAGTGGGTTATCTGCCGGTCGACCTCTTCCTGGCGGTCGCTGGTGAAAATCAGCGCCAGCCAGCCGAGGTGCCGATCCTGATACAGCCAGTTCAGCGCCACGTCCTCGGCCAGCCGGCGCTGGCGCAGGCCGGCCATCAGGCTGCCGGGGGCTTCATCGAGCAAAAACTCGCGTAATAAAGTGACGTTGTCACTTAAAGCGATCAGCGGACAGCGCCACAGGGCGGGGCGAGAGGCGACCGCCAGCTGCAGTTCAGTGGTCTCGCCCAGGTGTAGCGGCGGCGCCGACTGCGGCGCCTCGCCCGTGGCAAGGCCGGCGGCGAAACGGGCCGCCAGCTCGCCGAGCGCCTCCAGCGACTGCGGCCCCTGCAGCCAGAGCTGCATCCGGCGGGCGACGTAATGGGTGCGGTGAAAATCGCCTAAGGCAGCCTGCAACGCAGAGAGATCGCCCGTCAGCGCGTCGGCGCTGCCTACCTGAAAGCGGCGAAAGGCCGTGGGCGCGCTGGCGACATGACGCACCGCGGCTTCCCGGCGCGACGGCTCATGCTGCTGGATCAGGCGGTACTCGGCGTCAATCACCGCCACTTCGCGCTGAATATCTTCCCTGAGCAGCCGCGGCGCCTGCAGCATCTCCTGCAGACGCGCAACACCCTCCGCCAGCTCCCCGGCGGCGACCTCGAAAAAGAACGCGCTGTGGCGGGCCAGGGTGGTGGCATTCACGCTTCCGCCCTGGCGCTGCACCCAGCCCATCAGCCGGTCATCATCCTTGTAGCGCTCACCGCCGTAAAACAGCAGGTGTTCCAGCAGGTGCGCCAGCCCAGGGAAGCGCGACGGTTCGTGGTGGCTGCCGGCGGCGACCCGCGCCAGGGCAGCCGCGCGATCCGCTTGCGGGTGATGCACCAGGGTGGCCTGCAGGCCGCCCGGCAAAGTGACGGTGCGGGTCGCCAGCGTCATTACAAGTCCCGGGTTTGGTAGATCAGCTGCGAGCGGGTACGGTTGCGGAACTGCAGCTGGCTGACTTTTATGTCGCTGCAGGCCGCTTCGCGCCGGGCCTCGAGGATTTTGTGATGATGCGGGGATTTGCTGCACACCGGGTCGGCGTTATCGGCGCTGCCGGTCAGCATAAAGGCCTGGCAGCGGCAGCCGCCGAAGTCCTTCTCTTTTTCATCACAGGAGCGGCACGGCTCCGGCATCCAGTCATACCCGCGGTAGCGGTTGAAGCCGAACGAGTCATACCAGATCGATTCCAGACTCTGCTCCAGCACCGACGGGAACGCCACCGGCAGCTGGCGCGCGCTATGGCACGGTAGGGCGGTGCCTTCCGGGGTGACGCTGAGGAAAATCGATCCCCAGCCGCCCATACAGCCTTTCGGGCGTTCCTCGTAATAGTCCGGGGTGACGAACAGCAGGTTGGTGAGGTTGCCGCTGGCGGCCATTTTCTGCCGGTAGTCGGCGACCACCTGCTCGGCACGAGCGATCTGTTCCCGGGTCGGCAGCAGCCCTTCGCGATTAAGAAACGCCCAGCCGTAGAACTGGCAGGTGGCCAGCTCGACATCATCGGCTTCCAGCTCAATGCACAACTCGATAATTTTATCGAGCTGGTCGATGTTGTGCCGGTGAAGAACGAAGTTGAGCACCATCGGGTAGTCGCGCGCTTTTACCGCTTTGGCCATCGCCAGCTTCTGCTGGAAGGCTTTTTGGTTGCCGGCCAGCGCGGCGTTGAGCACTTCATCGCTGGCCTGGAAGCTAATCTGGATATGGTCCAGCCCGGCCTCGCTGAAGGCATCCAGTTTGCTCTCCGTCAGCCCTATCCCGGAGGTGATCAGGTTGGTATAGAACCCGAGGTCGCGCGCGGCGCGGATCAGCTCCGGCAGATCTTTACGGGTCAGCGGCTCGCCGCCGGAAAAGCCCAGCTGTACGCTGCCCATCGCCCGCGCCTGGCGAAAGACCTCGATCCATTGTTCGGTGGTCAGCTCCTTATCCTGCCGGGCGAAGTCCAGCGGATTGGAACAATAGGGACACTGCAGCGGGCAGCGATAGGTCAGCTCCGCCAGCAGCCACAGCGGCGGATTGACGGTGGGTTTACTCTGGCTCACGGCAGGTGATCCACTTCTGTTGATAGGCGATCTGCAGGAACTCGATGACGTCGTCATCGACGCCACCGGCTTCCGGGAAGCGTTCGTTGAGCACGGCGATAATTGCCGCGACGTCGCGCCGGCCGTCAACCAGCTCGAGGATCGCCGCGGCGGTCTCATTGAGTTTGGCCATTCCTTCCGGATAGAGGATCACATGGCTCTCCTGGGCAGCTTCCCACTGCAGGCGGTAGCCGCGACGAAAGGCAACGATGGAGGTTTCTTGCATGATTACACCAGTCGGGTCGTGTGCCAGGCCGCCTTGTCGGTGACCGTATGATAGGGCGGGCGCTGCAGGGCATAGGCCATGGTCATGGCGTCGAGCATCGACCATAAAATGTCGAGCTTAAACTGCAGGATCTCCAGCATCCGGTTCTGTTTTTCAGCGCTGTCGCAGTAGGCCTTCGCCAGCGCCAGACCATGCTCAACGTCGCGGTTGGCCTGGCTCAAACGGCTGCGGAAGTAAAAATAGCCTTCCTCTTTGATCCACGGATAGTGCTGCGGCCAGCTGTCGAGACGCGACTGATGGATCTGCGGAGCGAACAGCTCGGTCAGGGAGCTGCAGGCCGCCTCCTGCCAGCAGGCGCGACGGGCGAAATTAAGATAGGCATCCACCGCGAAGCGCACGCCGGGCAGCACGTGACGCTCGCTGAGCAGATCGTCGCGGCTCAGACCGACCGCTTCCCCCAGCCGCAGCCAGGCTTCTATCCCACCGTCCTCGCCGTGGCTGCCGTCGTGGTCGAGGATCCGCTGCACCCATTTGCGCCGGGTCTGTGCGTCCGGGCAGTTGGCCATAATCGCTGCGTCTTTCAGCGGAATGGTGGTCTGGTAATAAAACCGGTTCGCCACCCAGCCCTGAATTTGCTCGCGGGTCGCGTCGCCGTTATGCATGGCGATGTGGTAAGGGTGGTGAATATGGTAGAAGGCGCCTTTGGCCCGCAGAGCCTCTTCAAAGGCCTGCGGCGACAGCGTGTCGGTGATCAGCATGCGGTATCCTGAAGGGTGATTGCCATCCCGTCCCAGCTCACTTCAATCCCCTGTTGCGTTAGCGCCTGGCGCTGGGGAGAGTGCTCGTTAAGGATCGGGTTGGTGTTATTGATATGAATGAGAATTTTGCGTTTTGCCGGCAGGGAGGCCAGCAGGGCCATCATCCCGTGCTCATCGCCGAGCGCCAGGTGGCCCATATCGCGCCCGGTATTGCGTCCGACGCCGGCGGCCTGCAGCTCGTCATCCTGCCAGACGGTGCCGTCGATCAGCAGACCGTCCGCTTTTTGCAGCCACGGCAGAAGGGTTTCATCCGGCTCACCCAGCCCCGGGGCATAGAACAGCGTCTGCCCGTTGCGGCGGTTTTCGATAAACAGCGCCACGTTATGGCCCGGCAGCGGCCGGTCGCGATACGGCGAATAGGGCGGCGCGTTGCTGGCGATAGGCACCGCGGTAAACTGCAAATCAGGACAGGCGTCAACGGTAAAAGGCTGCTGCGGGGCGATAGGGTGATGCACCAGGCCGCCGTTCCAGTGTCGCAGCATGGTAAACACCGGGAAGCCGGTGGAGAGATCCTCATGCACCTCCGGCGTGCACCACACCTGGTGCGGGCAGCCTTCGCGCAGGCTCAACAGTCCGGTGGTGTGGTCGATCTGGCTGTCGGTGAGAATAATGCCGCCGATATGCGTCCCGCGCAGCACGCCGGGGTTATTTAACTCGGGGGTATGGGCAATCTGCTGGCTGATATCCGGCGAGGCGTTGCACAGCACCCACTCTTTGCCGTTATCGCTGACGATAATCGACGACTGGGTGCGGGCGGTTGCCTGAATGGTGCCATCGCGCAGACCCTGACAGTTGGCGCAGTTGCAGTTCCATTGCGGGAAACCGCCGCCGGCGGCGGAGCCGAGGACTTTAATGAACATGAAGACGGACCGGGTAATGAATGAAGGTGCCCGCGCGAACGGCGGGCGGGGCGATTAACGGTTAGAAATGTACAGCGTCACTTCCAGACCGAGACGTAAATCGATAAAAGCAGGTTTCTTCCACATGTTTTGTTCCTCTTAAAAATGACGACAACCCTCACGGATAAGGGTGAATCTGTGACGGCCGCCGCATATTGCGCTTCACCGGGAGAGAGATCAACCCGGAATATGTAAGGAATTAACTTTATGTTTACAATATAACCTATTGTTGCCAAACATTTTTTAATACCCGCAGCCAGTTACGCCACAGCAGCTTATCCAGCACCAATTGATCATAGCCATTGTCCCGCAAGGTGTTGATAAGCCGCGGTAAGCCGGCCACATCGCCCAGCTCGTCCGGCAGGGTGATGCCGTCAAAATCCGAGCCGAGGGCCACATGATCCTCACCCATTATGTTAATAAGATAGTCGATATGCCGGACAATGGTGGTTAAGGGCGTGTCGCTATCGCGTCGGCCGTCGGCGCGCAGGAAAGCATTGCCGAAATTGACGCCCACCACGCCGCCGGTGTCGCGGATCGCCCGCAGTTGCTGGTCGGTCAGATTGCGCGGCTGCGGGCACAGGGCGTGGGCATTGGAGTGGGTGGCCACCAGCGGGGCGGTGGAGTGGCGGGCGGTATCCCAGAACGCTTTTTCATTCATATGAGATACGTCAATCTGCATCTTCAAGGCATTGGCCTGCTTAATCAGATCGATACCTGCCGCTGTCAGTCCAGGCCCAGTGTCCGGGCTACCGGGAAACGAACCGTTAACGCCGCTGCCGAAGCGGTTCGCAATATTCCAGAACGGACCGATGCTGCGCACTCCGGCGCAATAAAAAGCCTGCAGATCTTCGCCTTGCGCGTCGAACCCGCCGGCGCCTTCAATGTGCGCCACCATCGCCAGTACCTTATCCTGCCGGCAGCGTTCGATATCCGCCGCGCTCAGGCACAGGCGTGCGCGGTCGCTATCGTGGGCGCATATTTCCTTGAGAATAGCCAGCTGCTGCCAGAGGATCGCCAGCGGATCCCATGCCTGACTGGCGTGCTGCGGCGCCACGCGGGCAATATACTCCTGCGGCGGCACAAAGAGGGCGAACAGGCCGCCGGCCAGCCCGCCCTGGCAGATACGCGGATAGTCAAGATGACCGTTCTCTATCCCGGTAAAGAAGGCGCTCACCGGATCCTCACGATGGTGAAGCCAGAGATTTAGCAGCAGGTCATTGTGACCATCAAAAATCGCCATAGCGGGTTCCTGCGTTCTTAAATGGTGAAAAATGCCTAGCACGGTAACGGATTTATGCCCCGGGGCAAGCAGAAATTCACATGTCCGCAACAATTGCCAACCTCGACTTTGTATCACACTGTATCTCGCGGCGCAGCGCTGACATTAAGAGATAAAAACGGCCCCAGTCGGGCACATGGCGGATACAAATTTCCGCTTTACTGGTCACGTACTCTCTTGATGACGATAAAAGGTGAGAAAGTGATGAACAGATTATCCCTGATCCGCTATACCAGCGCCGTGGCGCTGGGGTTATCCACCCTGTGGTCCGTCGCTGTTTGCGCCGCTGAAGACGCGGGGGCGTTCAACAAGATCCAGCAGATCCGCGCCGGCGACCTGAATATTGGCTACGTGGATATCGGCCCGCGCGACGGCCAGCCGGTGATCCTGTTGCACGGCTGGCCCTACGATATTCAGAGCTATGCCCAGGTGGCGCCGGCTCTAGCGCAGAAGGGTTACCGGATGATCGTGCCGTATCTGCGCGGCTACGGCACGACGCGTTTCCTTTCCGCCAGCACGCCGCGTAACGGTCAACCGTCGGCGATGGCGGCCGATATTGTCCATCTGATGGACGCCCTGCACATCAGGCAGGCGGATCTGGCCGGTTTTGACTGGGGCGCGCGCACGGCGGATATTGTCGCCGCGCTGTGGCCACAGCGGGTGAAATCCCTGGTCTCGGTGAGCGGATATCTGATCAGCAGTCAGCAGATTGGCGAAAAACCGCTGCCGCCGCAGGCGGAGCTGTCGTGGTGGTATCAGTTCTATTTTGCCACCCCGCGCGGTGAAGCCGGTTACCGGCAGAATACCCACGACTTTGCGAAATTTATCTGGCATCAGGCATCGCCGCAGTGGCAATTCAGCGACGCGACCTTTGCCAAAACCGCCCGGGCGCTGGATAACCCGGACCACGTGGCGATCACCATCAGCAACTACCGCTGGCGCCTGGGGCTGGAGAAGGGGGAAGCAAAGTATGCCAGCTATGAACAACGGCTGGCGGCACTGCCGCCGATAACCGTGCCGACCATCACCCTTGAAGGGGCGAATAACGGCGCGCCGCATCCGGCTCCCGCCAGCTACCGGGCTAAATTTACCGGGAAATATGAACACCGGGATCTGCAGGGGGCGGTGGGCCATAATCCACCCCAGGAGGACCCGGCAGACTTTGTCCAGGCGGTGGTGGACGCCGATCGTTTGTGACCCGCGCCTTGCCGGCGGCGCGACGTTGCGCTTCCGGCAACACGGCTTATGCTTGTGAAGAGTTTATTTTGCCGCAGGAGCAGCCTTTGGAGCGTATTGACCACATCCTGGTTGTCGATGACGACCGCGATATTCGGGAACTGATTGTCGACTATCTGGAAAAATCGGGATATCGCGCCAGCGGCGCGGCGAACGGCAAAGCCATGTGGTCGGTGCTCAAAAATCATCAAATTGATCTGATTGTGTTGGATATCATGATGCCGGGCGAGGATGGCTTAACGCTCTGTCGCCAGCTGCGCGCCAATCCGCAGCAGGATATTCCGGTGCTGATGCTCACCGCCCGCACCGATGACAGCGACCGGATCCTCGGCCTGGAAATGGGGGCTGACGATTATCTGATAAAGCCCTTTGTGGCCCGCGAACTGCTGGCCCGCATCAAAGCCATTTTACGCCGCACCCGGGCGCTGCCGCCCAACCTGCAGATCACCGAGGCGGGCAGGCTGATCGCCTTTGGCGACTGGCTGCTCGATACCGCCGCTCGTCATCTGCTGGACGGCAGCGGGGCCATCGTCGCCCTCAGCGGGGCGGAGTATCGGCTGCTGCGGGTATTTCTCGACCATCCCCAGCGGGTGCTGAACCGCGATCAGCTGCTCAATCTGACGCAGGGACGCGACGCGGAACTGTTTGAGCGGTCGATTGACCTGCTGGTGAGCCGACTGCGCCAGCGGCTGCGGGAGGATGCCCGCGAGCCGGCCTACATTAAAACGGTGCGCAGCGAAGGCTATGTGCTGTCGGTCCCGGTCTCCATTCGCGAGAGGCATGAATGAGGTTCTGGCCCACCTCGCTGCAGTCGAGGCTGATGGCGCTGCTGTTTCTGGCGCTGCTGCTGGCGAATACCTTAACCCTGTCGCTGCTGTTTTATGAGCGTATGAGCAGCGCCCGCAGCGTGATGCTGGGCAATCTGGCTTCCGATGTCGCCACCAGCGTGGCGATCCTTGACCGCCTGCCGGCCGCTGAGCGCCCACAATGGCTACCGAAGCTGGCGCGCGGCAATTATCGCTATCTGCTGGACGCCGGGGATCGCGGCGATTACCCGGACAGCTGGCGCGCCCGGGACGCAGCGCGCTCCCTGCAGGAGGCGCTGAGCGCGCAGTATCCGGTAAGTATTGTGACGATCCCCGGCCCGCGGCAGCATATTCAGGCCCATATTACCCTGCACGACGGCGCGCCGTTGACGCTCGATCTGTGGCCGAAGCTACCGGCCATCG
>ERZ507734.99-NODE-99-length-21094-cov-5.20457_pt1 | contig 21094 bp, 17 predicted proteins | sample MGYA00513104_ERZ507734 | MGnify/ENA metagenome assembly ERZ507734 | reverse complement strand
ATGGTGCGGGGCCTGTCAGCTTCCAGTTCATCCCTTTTGAGTACCAGTCGCCAACTGTTGCTTTGTTCATCGGGGTGATAAAACTGACCGACGATGGCGACAAACTGGGTCTCTTTATCCAGGGGGACATTCAGGGAAACCGCACCTGCCGGCTTCATCCAGACGGTATGTTTGGCCAGTACATCTGATTTCAGCGTTTTTTCTTCCTGCATAAGCAGCGTGTCATAGTTGGCCTCGTCAAAACGCTCACGTGTTTTCAGTTGCCAGACATGGATCATCGTGGAAAGCGGTGTGTCTTGCGCATCTGTATTCAGCGCGCTGCGCGATACAAAATCGAGATGCAGCGTTTTGATCCGCTTGTAGAAAATCGCCGATGCTACTTCTTTAGTGCCGTCAGTCACTCTCTGGGTCAGACCGCAGCCGCTCAGCAGCGTCGCGGCGGCAAGTACGCTGACAGCATGTCGTTTATAGGGTGTAAGAAACATGAGTAACACTCTCCCTGTTGCGGGTGGATGATGAGGGCATGAGTCCCTGATAACGCCCGAGACTAACCGTGACCGTACCGGCGACTGGGGCAGCAAAAGACGCCCGCAGCACGCCCGTTCGGCTTACCTGAACGCGCTGTTTTCCCAACTGTGCCGGAGGCAGCAGACTGACGGGCAAGGTCAGTTGCAGGCGGGCCTGGTAGCGCCAGCCCAGATAGACACGCAACAGCACCAGCAGGTCGGTATGTAGTTGCCCGCCCGGCAGCCAGCCGCGTGCCTCTTCGTCGTCTTCGGTATATAGCTTCAGCAGTAACTGGCTGTTAACGTCAGTGCCGGTGTTGCCCAGCAGTGCCCGAGTTTTCAGGCAAATACGCGATCTTTTTGATAAACCCGCAGGTTCAGGCAGGACAATCTGTTGTGGATCGTGCGGGATAACTGTCGCTTTCGTCTGGGGGGCCAGTAATCTGACCAGCGCCGTTATGCCTTCTGCTGTACGCGTCGGCAGACGCATCACGCTGAGTAATGCCAGAAAACGCGAGACCGGCGTGGCGATATGATTTTCGCTGCCGGGAATGCCCAGACCAATCAACCCCAGCAGGCAGCGGGAAATATTATCCACGGCTCCCGGTTCAAACGACGTAGGGTAATTATATTTGCGCCAGATACGATAGTACTGAGTGATAAAGCGATGGTTAAAAATGTCCAGAAACGCCATCATCGCTTCATGACCGTCCCGGCGCTGCGCGATGTAGTCGAGATAAGCTGTCGGCAGCGGTGAATCCACACCGTACAGCCCCAGAAACGTGGTGCGCACCGTGGGTGGCGCGTCAGGATCATCCAAATCCTGTTCGACGCTTTTTAGTTCGCTGACCGGGAACCCCATCCCCGGATGTGGACGAAAACGGACGGGATCGTCTGCCGGATTGGTTGTGCTCCCCAGCAGTGGCGTCTGTGGTTGGCTTTGTTCAAGAAGCTGGCAGAAACGGTAAAAGTTAATTCGGTTAATGTCCGGAGCAAGCCTTTCCGTCAGCCCGGTACGCGCTGGCTGTGGTGTTCTGTCCATTGCAAACATTTTCCTGTAGGTTGCAGAATCAGCGTCAACTGAGTAAATAAGTGGATGTCGGCATACAGGGCGAAAAAGCGGTGCAGCAGTTCGCCAAACAGGGTGATATCGCCTTCGCCGGCGAAACCGTTGCTGTCCAGCGTGACCTGGATATCCACGCCGCGCAGTAGAAAACCTTTTTCAAAACGCTGAATCAGGTGATGCTGAACGTCAACGATCGCCTCCAGACGGCGTCGGTTCATTTCGCTTTCCGTCCAGTCGTACAGCGCCAGCGTGCCGCGCAAGATTTCGGCGTTGTCCATCATTGACAGGAAGTTGGAACCTAAGTGGCTGAGAACCCGCCAGTGGAAACGGTCACGCGCCGGGGGATAACAGGGCTGCGTCGGCGCGCACAGGTTGCGCACCCGCAGTGTATGCTGCGTGGCGTAGACGGGGGTGTCCAGCACCGTGCTCTGCAGCGCTTTACGCGGAAGCTGACCGTTGGTGCCGGTCAGACTCAGGGACAGGGTTTCGTCTTCCAGCAGGCGGTCGATATCGAATGCGTCGCCCCCAAGGATCAGCCAGGTATCATGCAAACCGGAAGGGCCGCGTTTTACCCGCGTATGGTAATAACGTTCCGGCGAATCATGACGCAACATCCCGCCCCGGTGGCGAAAACTGGAAAAGGGCACATATGCCTGACTGCCGGTGTGTCGCGAAGAAATAATATTATCGACGGAGTAAATTTCCGTATGCCCGTCCTGAATACGCATGGGGCGCAGCAAGTATTCATTTTCCAGCGGAGAAAGATGCAGTGGATCGGCTTCCAGCGGGAACAGGTTGATCACCGGTACGCAGTGCAGGCGGATATTTTCGGTGCTGAACGGCAGATCGTGAGCCCAGCTTTCCGCGAGCACCACATCAATTTCGAATCCACTCATTCCTGCCGGCCAGACCACATTCTCCAGCCCGTTGAGGGCCACAAACATAAACTTCTCGTGGAAGGTGAAATATTCCAGTAAAAGCTGGTAGCCACTGAAGGCCGATTCGCCTTTTGGCCAGAGCGGATCGTCCTTACCGAACCCCATCGGGGAAAAATAGCCGTCCAGTGTCCGACGTTCCTCCCCTGGCAGGCGAAACCAGATTTGCTGCACCCCCAGCGTCAGCGCCCTGTGTAATGCACAGGCCAGCGGACTGTCCGCATTGAGATAAAGCGGCAGTCTCGATAAATCAATCAGTGACCAGTCCCCAACCAGCGGGCTGCACTCAAAGCGCAGACGGATAACCGAACGTCCGTCCTGTTCGTACTGTAACGACACCTCTGGTAAAGCCAGCGGAAGCAGGGTGATATCCCGCGTGGCGCTGTAGCAGCAACGTGTCCGGTGTTCGCCGACGGGCCTCGAGAGCACCTGAAAATCACTCAGTGTTTCGCTCTGCTTCATTTGCCGATGATCGGTTAACAGTTCCACCACCGACAGCGACGGGATTGTACGCAGATAATGAGGCCACAGGAGGCTCACCAGCCCCTCAGTCAGTTCAGGTAGATCGTCATCCAGTTTTTCCCGCAGGCGGCCCATCAGGAAGGCGAAACCTTCAAACAGGCGTTCAACGTAGGGATCGCGCGCTCCGGGTTTGTCGAGATTGAGCATAGCGGCGCGATCAGGATACGCTTGCGCAAACTCTTTACCCGCTTCACGCAGGTAGCGCATTTCGGCTTCGTAATAGCGTTGGGTCAGGTCGTCCATAAGCAGGAGTTATTCTCCTTTCATTAAAAGTAAATATAGTGCAAGTCTTCAGATGTAAAACAGATATTGATATTATTTTACGAAAAATATATCGCGAGCAATTATCAATATATAATAATTAAATCATGTTTTTTACGGTTGCGTTTATTTGATTTTTTCCTTATTCAGGTAATTTCTGTATGAATATGAGGCGGGAAATTTTTCATGCCAGTATCCGGCTTTTTTCACCGAACCCTCAAATACCCAATAATGATATTTATTCCCCGAATATTTCCTACGGATCGGCACCTCATACCGCTTATTATTGTAGATAAAATAGATAAGAAAGAAATCAATAGTTGGCGTTAAGGTCTCTTTGTCAAACTGGGTTTCGAGATATTCAGAGGATAGCTTATCTTTCATTAGTTCCCGAAACTCTTGATTATCCAGATCAGATAATACAGATAACTCTGAAAATCTTTTTTCTGAACCATTAATACCTTTCTTCAGATAAAATATTATCTGATCGCTGTTAAGATCACCAATTGGAACATAGCGGGTATTTATCACATAAAAATCATTGATTTTTATATACTGTGGAGTACTTAACCATTCACTGGCATCAAACCACTTCATTTTCGACGGCCACTCCGGATCGTTTTCACTCTCCGGTGTCACATGCACCGCCATTCTGTATTGCTGTTGATACATAACATATCCTCCACCACATAAGGCTGTCAGCAAAAGAACAACCAGAAAGTAATATCCCTTCATTTTTAAAGAGTTCACAATGTCCACTCTCCGGGTTGATAGGTCTGTAATCCTTCTTTCAGCCCCTCTGGGCTATCCCCGGTTCCCGGCATACGCCACGCACCATTTGGCGCAATTGGACCAGCACCGCGTTTAGCGTTAGCATCTCTCTCTGTGACATCATCATAGCGTTTTGACATCTCATCATAATTTTCGGGTTTCTGGGGCGGCGTAATATCGACATCACCATTCGCCTTTTTCTTATTATATTCACTCAGGCTTTCCTCGTATTCTTCAATAACATCTTCATAATTTTCTGCTGCACGTATTTCTTTTTTCGTTCCGTAAATCGATGAATAATCCGACCGCATTTCAAACGCTCTGACACTCACGTCCCAGCAATCCGCCATCTTTTGTGCCGGACTGTTTTCCTGTCCGGCATCCATTCCGGTCAGGTCTTTTCCATCAACAGAAATACCGGCTCGGCAGGCATAGGTTGTGACAACGGCATCATAATCAAAGACAGCCTCCTGAACGTCAACGACATCTCTTGATTTAAACTCACCGGCCTTTTCCTTTCCTTTATTTTCATGATGATAATGGAATGATGCAGTGTCGATAATTCCGTGACACAGAATAACCATCTCCTTAATTACTCTGTTCTTGTCTTTTCTGCTGTTCAGGAATTTAATAAATTCAGCCTTGTCTTTCACATAAACCACGCGACCACTTAATGCTTCAACATATTCATTAATTAATTCAATGTCTTTCTCAACATATCCCTGCTGAAACATCAGGAAAATACGCTGTATAGAATAATTATCTTTATTCACTTCAGGAAAAAGCCGTAACTGTCTCAATCCGCAGTTTACAAAACGATACTGATTCCCCATAGAATCTTTAAATTTCGTTCTTGCGGCCACCGCCACAATATAATCCCGGCCAGTAATCCACTGATCATTTTCAACCGGCTCCTGCTCAGCTGTCATCAGTTCAATTTTTCTTTCATTTATCTCCTTTAATGAACCGAAGTTGCCGCCTCTTTTTTTCCAAGAATACGCCAGCTTACCAACTAACACCGTAACCTTCTCCGGCGCATCCGTATAAATTCGCTCCGTTTCCCCGTTCGGATTCGTTTTCCCTTTTCTGAAGGTACCATCACTCAGAATGAATACATAAGGGATACCCTCTAAACCAACGTCATCCTCTTTCGTTAAAAGTTTTATCTGATGGCTGTATTTTTTATTCTGCGGCTTTGTACTTGCTGCGGTAAGATTATTCGTCTTGCCTGATGTGGCATGGCTTTCCGTGCCACCACATTCATCAAACAAATCCGAAGTGGCAATCACATGATTGTTCGCGCATTTACACGCCACACGGTCGCCGTTACCGACAAAGAGCGAATCCTCAGACCACCCACGCGCCGTGCCGACAATCCCGAACATCCCTTTGCACTTGTTACACCACGCCCTGTCGCCATTCAGCGCCAATTTTTTGCCGTCTATGATCGATGACGTAGCGCTTGCCACATAGCCGTATGTCGTTTTATCTCCCAGTCTTGCCAGCCTTCGCGCCATAACTCCTTCCCTCTTAGTCCCCCTATGCCCTTGATCACAGACAGCAGGTATTAGTCCTTCTGATAAACGCCATCAGTCCTTATGCTGCGTGTCGCACAGTACCGCCGCCCGTGCCGGATCCATTACCACCAGCGTTCCCAGCAGGTTTCCCATTTTCCGGGCAAGCGCCGCTTTGTCCGCGTGGCGGTGCGCCCACAGGCGCAACAGCTTTAGTTGCTGCGTTTTTACCTCAAACAGCAGTTCCGATTCCCACTGCGTCAGCGTCAGCCCCTGCGCGGTGGATTTGTTCATTTCGTCGCGCATCAGCAAAAAATCGTCGTGATAGCCGGGGTCTTCACCCACCGGCGAATCCTCCATCACCGGCAGCAGCCAGCTCTGCCACAGTGCAGCCTGCTCCCGTGCGACGGCTGTCGCATCCCGGTCAGAGAAACAATTCCGGGTTAACTGTTGCAGTGACTCACTCATCTGCGTTGTCCCTGTATTCTTCAGCATCACTTATGGCTTTCCCGGTCAGAAACACCTGTCCCGGCAGGCGGAAGTTTTTCAGCGCCAGCAGCGCCATCGGCCCTTTACCCTGCTCGACGCGCATCAGGTAATGCAGTGGCAAACCGTCCGGTGCTTTCCACTGCACCTTAAAACTGCTGCTGTCCAGTTGCGTGACCTGCGCCATATCCAGCAGGCGGATAAAGCTCCAGCTTCCCCGGTGGTCGGCCAGAATTCGTTCCATATTCTGCGTGCTGGTCCAGCTCAGCGACGCACCGGGCTGCCACTGCTCATCCGGCCAGCTGAAACGCTGCCAGCGTTCTTTCTGGTTGAAATATTCCAGTTCCTGCCCATCAATCACCAGATGAGTTTTCATTACGTCGCGCGCCGGTTTTGCCCGCAGTTCAAAATGCACGCCCGCATCCCCGCTGGCAAACGCGGTATCCGCCACGTCGCGCAGCCGGTTCAGGGCGCGGAGTAATGCCGGGTTCACTGTCAGCCCCTGGGCATTCATCGCATCCGCCACCCAGTAGCGTCCTTCGCGCTTCAGAACGCCTGCAAGGTTGGTAGCGATAAACTGACTTATACGTCCGTCATCGCGCAGATATTGCGCCAGCAGGGGGAGTGAGGCGTCGTTCGGTGTGTCCTTAAACGGGTAACGTCCGGCGAAATCCTGATTCCAGTGGCTGACAATGGCCCGCTGCCACTGCCGGTTCAGGCTGTCCGCTGCGGGCGTCAGCACCTGCCGCCACGCCTGTTCCACCGGACGAACAAACAGCGACTGGCCGAAGCCGCTCCATTCCTCGCCCAGACTGGCGGCTATCAGACGGCCATAATCGCGGGTATCGGTGAGGTCGACGGTTTTGCCCTGCAATACCGTCTGCGCCAGCTGCTGCATCATCTCCTGCGGGTCCGGGGCGTTGGTGACCTGTTGCAGCTTGAGGCGCACGCGGGTCACGCGGGTGAGGTAAGTTTGCAGGCTGAGCTGGCTGTCGCCAGTGCCCCCGGCTTTATCACCGCTCAGCCGCAGCAGCGGGGCAAAGGTTTTGTTCATCGGTCCTGTTGGTGCTTCTTCACGGGCGGCACGGGTGTTCTGCAGTGTTTTTTCTTTACCGTTAAACAACTCTTTTGCTGATTGTGTCAGCGAGTCTGACAGACTACGGCTTTCCCTTCCTGCCGCCGCCTGCCATGCCACCGTATCTGTGAGCGCAATCAGCGGCGACTGGCGGGCATCAGCCATCAGCGTCAACTGGTCCAGCACGCCGGAAAGCGAGTCCTCTTTTTTCCAGCGAATACTGTTGAGAAAGGCCTGCCAGCTACCGGCGAAATCGGTGAAGTAGCGTGTGGTCAGGCGGGCGCGCAGCACCTCAGGCGAGATATCGGCGGATGCGTCCTGCCGACGGTCACTGAGCACCCAGTCGATTTCCTCGCGCCGGGCGGTGACCACTTGTTCTATTGCCTCTTTTACCTGTCCTTCCCATGCCTGACGGGTAAACATTCCCGGTACGGTCTGTTCGGTACTGAAAAGCGGGTCTGCCAGCGTGTCGCCGGTCATGTCTGCCAGCGTGATATCGGCGTAGTTACGGGAGACCTGTTTCAGGACGTTCTGATAGAGGGTGTTTTCCGCATTGCGCACCCCAATCTGGCGCAGCAGAATTTTGCGTACCGCGCCGGTCAGTTGCGGCTGCGGGGCGATTTTCCACTGTGGATGCTCCGGCAGATTCGCCATCCAGAAGGTCAGCAGCGACGGCAGTACGCTTTGCTGGGTGCCTTCCGGTACATCTGCATAGCGCAGATGCTCTGCCATCAGCGTGGTGCTGAAAAAGGTGGCGTCAGATTTTTCCGGGCGGGACATCATCAGCAGCGCCTTAAGCTGTTTATAACGCTGTTCTGCCGTTGCGGTGCGTTGCGGACTGTTCGGCGGCAGGGCGACAAAGGCGTTCAGTTGCTGCTGCAGGTGGGCGACCGCTACATCGCGTACCAGTCGGTTTGCCGCCTGCGCATAGCCGGGGAACGCCGCGTTCAGCATCTGAGCATTACGCTCCAAACCGAAACTCTGATACCACGGCGTACCGTGGCGGATACGATACTGCAGACGCTCAAGCTCGCCCTGCAAGGTGTGCAGCGCAACCAGTTGCTCTGCCAGCGGCAGTCGGGTATTGATGGCCCGCGCTGTGTGCGTCCCGGTTTCCTGAATCAGGGCGCGGTTGGCAAAAAACGAGGTCATCATTCCGGTCCACCATATCGCCAGCACGCAGAAGCAGGCCATCAGCGCGGTGCGCAGCCACGGAAAGCCCACGGTGCGGCCTTTTGCATTGTCGCCAGTAACGCCCGCCCACACCAGCGATGACAGCCACGCGTGGGGAGCCGCTTCCGGCACGGCGGCCAGTGGAGGGCTGAACATCAGGCCGCGCAGGTGCAGAGAAGGGAATGCGCCGCCTGCCAGCAAGGGCTTCAGGACGGTTTGCCAGTGAACGATGCCGCGCTCTGTAAGAGTGTGGGCAAGACGCAACAGAAAATCGTGCCGGTTATTGGTCAGCAACTGCGACATTCCCTGTTCCGTCAGTTGCGGGGTTTGTGCTTCCAGTTGTGTAGCCAGTTGTTCCGGTGTGCTTCGCTCCGGCAGCAGGCAGCCGACGCTTTGTAGTGTGCGCCCGGCCTGATAACCTCCGTCATCACAGACCAGCCACAGATACAGCGGAGCCTGAAAGCCAAGCAATTTTCCACCATTACCCAGTTCGCGCCAGCCCTTATCCAGTTGCGCCGTCTGGCAACTCTGTTTCTCCGTCAGCGGCCAGATAATACCGTCCAGCGGGCGGAAGCGGCGCAGTTTTTTCAGGGAGGCCAGCAGGGTGGTATCCGGCTCTGCCGACGCCTTGCCGCCATATATCAACACCGTATGGTCGCCTTCCTGCCAGCGCTGCTCTGTCAGCCTCGGCGCGATGGCTTCCACCTGCTCAGGCTCGCCCATCACCAGCAGCAGACGGACCTGACGCTGCCAGAGCAGACCGTAACGGTCGCGAAGATGAAAAAATAGTTCAGAATACAAAGATGTTCTTTGCCCGGGTTCATAACGAATTTCTTTTTCCGGGTATTCCCCCTGTTCCTCAGTCTGCCGCCGTTCCCTGCGAACCCTGTATAAACAGGAAAAATACCAGGATGCCCGCAGAAAAATAAACGACATTATGCCAGCCAGCCATATATAAAACTTATTTTTATCCCCGGTTAATCCAAAAACATCACCAAAACGCCAGATAATAAAACCCAATACAGCCGCAAAAAGCAGGAGCAGCAATACGTCTGCAATAATCGTTAACTTATTGTTTGCAGATTTCATAAAGCCTCCACCGGGTGGACAGTAGTAATTATCCAGTCGTCTTCATATCTGGCCATCATCAGATAATCTGATTTTTGATAAGACGCCGCCGAGACTGCTAACGCCGCAGTTAACCAGACCGAATTCAATCCGGGTAGACCAGTGAGGCTTTCCATTACGTGGATATTATCAACTTGTAATTTCCCTTCTTTTTCGTCGAAGCATTGAAGAATACTGCCGCTGACGGGTAACAGACCAGCGCAGTCCCCTGTCAGTCCTGTGGCATTTCTGGCTATTTTTTGCGTATCAATAAAAATATCCAGATCTTTATCAAAACGATCGGCAACCACAACCATCGGACGAAAAATTCTGGCTTTTTCATCCAGTTGATATTTTTTTACTACATCATCTGCTGCGAATAAAAAGGAAACCATGCCATCTGAATAATTTTCTTTGCCGTTAAGCTGTAAAACCAGAACAATATATATTTTTTCTTCTGTCACTTTCAGCCAGGCGTCAAGTTGTTCAAATAAAAGAGAAGGAACAAGACGAACAGATCCGGACGGCAACATGATGTTCATCTCCGCCAGCACTCTGGAAAAATCGGCCTCCATACGGGTATATTCTCTTTCATTACAGTCCGTAAGAATAATAAACTCTTTTGCAATCCGAACGGGAAGATTAAAAATATCATTTTCATCAATAAGAAGAGTAAAGATAGAAAACCAGTCATTAGTTTCCCATGTAAAATAATCAATCCTCACGGCTAAACCATACATTACCTCTGACCGATTGTCTGATAGTGACGATCCATCCACTTCGCCGGGAAGGAAAAGTTTACTGCCCAGTACAGAGACATAACGGCCTCCCCATTTTTCCCATTCTGTGTTGATATTATTGATGTTATGCATTATTACCGTATAATTTTGCATGGCTCTGGCATAAAAATATATTTGTAAACAGAAGAGGAAAAGACACAGGATTAGAGGAGAAAACAAGATTAATAAAGTAACATTATCTCTAATGATTTCATCACGAAAGAGATAAAAGAGTAGCAATAAAAACGCACTAAGAATAAGGAAGGTGAGAAGCCATTTATAAAGAGGTATTTTCAGTGGGCTATCTGGCTCTTCAATATGTTTTCTTTTCCATGCCATAAAGTTTATCCATTTAATAAAAATAAGTCATCAATCGGTGGAAGGTATTGGCAGGGAGCTATTTAAGAATGTAAATATGCTCACCTTCACCAGTCATATTTACCTTGCGATCTATAAAAAGCAGTTTCCGCCCACATGTAGCTTCCATCTTTCATTATTGATAGCGCCTGAAGTATGATTTTTGAAAATGAATTCATTAAAGCCAACTTCATTCAACTCGAAATAAACAGCTTCACCACCGTTTGAACATGATTTTATCTTTATCAGGTGGCGTGATTAAACGGAAAAATACGTTACGCTAAATGTCACTGTGACACATTCCAGTTATTGAGCGCATCTGTCAGATTACAGCGCCCCGTTTTCATCTCCATCACGTCATATATATTAAATACATAATTGCCATTTCCGGTATCTTTGACGTTTCCGATAAACGAAAAATACATCGACTGGCTTTTACGCTGATTAAATGTATGGTACGCCTTTTCTATATTTTCTTGATTAACATCTGCGGTCCTGACTATTTTCATTTTTAATGACGGACTGTCGCAACGGACAAAAAAATCTCCTGATTTTCTTTTTTTAACATGCCCCAGAAAATATCATTATAATCCTCGGCATATGCATTGCCTGCTAGAAAATATATAAAGAATAATCCTGTCAATAATGATTTCAGCATTACGCTTTCTCCTGTCAGAATAAAATCCCTTTTATGTCCCCAGTGAATGTAGGGGACATTATTTCTTTCCGCGTTTTTATCCCCGCCTGCCATTTCTTTCTGACGGACGTTATCCAGCTTCAGAAACCCACACCGGGCCGTCGTCGTGTCGCGCCATCAGGGACCACAAAACATGAAACTTTTCGCCTTGTTTATGCTCCTCCTCCATTGCTCTGTCTTCCCATTCCGGCATCAGTTCCCCCTGCTCCAGCGTTACCGTGACCGGTTTGTCCTCCACAAAAATCGACCATTCACCGCCGTGTGGACAGGGTTCGCCGCTGGACGCGCTTATCCGCTGCTGTTCCGTGATGTACTGTTGCTGACGTTGCGGCCAGTTGTAAAGCTCCTCCGGGGTTCCCCGCGGGAAAAAGCCTTCCAGCGGCACGTTGATAAACCGGTTTTTCACCCGCCGTATCCGTATCCAGTTGGTTTTTGTCCATGCCCCTTCCTCCCAGTAATACTCCTGCTGACCAACATCATTGACATACTGAGTTCGCACACGTCCCTGCCATGCATCAGGAATATTCTCCCGCAGATACATCAGGCGCGCCCCCGCATCAAGTAGATCCGGCAGGTACAAACCGTCAATCGTCACCGGATCGCCTTCCCGGAGATACACGCTGTGATCCAGTTCATAGAGTGGCAGTTGCATAGGTAACGCCAGTGGACCATAAAGACTCTCTTCATAGTAATAAGTCAGCGAACCTTCGTACCAATAACCCGTCGAAGTGTCTTTTATCAGATCATCATAGAACCCCGCCCGCCAGAGTAGTTTCTGATATTGCTTCTGAGCTACATCAGGCATCCAGTTCGGGAAATAATCTATCAACCCCCGCCGATCGCTACTGATATTTCCCCCAGAATGCAGTGCATTTGGATCGTTTTGCTGACGCTGTAGAAAATCATAATGTACCGACTTTAATGTACCGCGAATATTGGGCAGTACCCGCCCCCCCCAGACAGCATCAATCTGTTCATACAGCGGGCGCCGACGGATATCCAGAGGCATGCTTTTTGCCCATTCAGCCACCTGATACTCACATAACTCAACCAATGCCCGCCACGCCTCATAACGCTTCCGATAATATTCCACCGACATTGCTCGCTCTAGCAGCCAGCACTCTTGGGGGTGCAATATCGCCATAATACCTCCTTCTTTATTTATCAATCTTTCCTGTGGTTATCACTCTTCAGGCACGAAAATTTTAGTTTGCAACTGGGGAATGCCGATATACATATCCACTTCATCAGAAAAATCCCTATATCCCCACCCTGTGTGCTGACGTTTCCCCAGATAATTCAGATTCAGATCGGCCGGGTCTATCACTATCTGAATTCCCCCACCTTCCAACACTATGTCCACATTTTTACCATTATCAGTCACACTACGCGACTGTGAGGCAGCGGGACCTTCCCAGACTTTCATTGTGGTGCCTGGCGGGACGGTATACACCACATATTCGCCATTTTCATTCCAGCTCTTCCATACCGCAAAACGTCGCCGCCACTGCGATTTGCTTTTCAGAGCCATAAACTCAGCCTCACGCATCCAGCAAAAACTGTTATCACTACTGGCAGGATCCAATACACGGTACAATTTTTCATTCTGTGGCAGCTCAACATAACGCATTTGATGAAAGCTTTTTATATTATCTTCCGACAAAGCAGGCCAGCCTTCCTTATCCTTTTCCAGTCGCATCAGACTCTTCTGCTCTGCGCTCGCCTGTTTCAACCCTGGATATTTCTCAGTTACCCCCACATTCACCCAGTCCGGCTTATTATGAACCAATAACTCAGCCTCTTCTGCATCTTTAAGACGAGCCGGGCGGTGCGGATTAGCGCCAGTATGCGCCTTATAATAATTATCGCCTTCCTGTCGTAGACGCGCGGCCAGCTTTTCCAGTGTCTCATTCAGCGGAGCCAGTGCCTTCTCCAGCATAGTATTGGCCTGACTACGAATAGAAACCAGCAATTTCCAGGTCGTCTCAATCGGCTGGCGAATAGATTCCGGCCCCCAAGATTTGGCTTTATCCAGCAGGCTTCCAGTGACTTCCATTAATTCATCAAATTTCGTCAACAGCACGGACACATTTAGCTGCGTAATCAGCTCTCTGACCTGCTTCTCGGCATATTGGTAGGGGTTATAAATCTTCATATATTTCATTGTGGCCTGCACTACGGTCATATCAATGAATCTGTTAAATAACGAGACAGCAGCATCAATAGCTTTTAAGGTTATCTTCCCAGAAAGAGCAGCTTTTCTTATCGAATTAAATAGCACTTTGAAAATCCCTTTAATCAGGGAACCCGCAACTGGAATAAGACCAACCAGAGTGAGGACCATTGCCACCCATGCCCAGGTGGTATCTGTTTTTTTATCGTTTCCTTCCTTTATTTTCATGCAGTTAGCAACCAGATCACGGACATCGCAAATCTGATCCACCAGAGGGATCATAGAAATAACAGTACCTGTTACTACCTGCCCGGTACTCTGGTTATCGTTAAAATCCCCCTGAATGGTTTCCCAAATCCACTGCCCGGTCGCTTCAATTTTCTTCTGTATGCCAGAATACCAGCTTTCTGGTGGCGGCTGATAAAAAGCCAGCGCTCTGTCTAAATCAGTGTCTGTATCCATTATTATGCTCCCCGTCCATCCGTCCCTAATTCAGCATCTACTGCGGCAAGCAGGGACGAATAGGGATCCCAAGGTTTGTCCGGTTCCGGCTCTGGAAATTCGTATTCCACCGTTGCTGATTCGGGGGGAACATTTGTATGCAGTGCGTACCCTTTATCATCTAACATGCCCGACAATACAGCCCCTGACTCAAAAGCGATTTTGTACTTCGCGCCACCAATGGGAATACCATCCCAGTCCCGCAGATCCAGCGACAGATCGTAATTACCTTTTCCCGGCAGCACAGGCATCTCAACCGGCAACTGCGCTTTACTCATCTTCTGCACATTCGCTGATTTCAACAGGATATTCTTCGGTCCTCCTACCTCCACCCCGCCGCCGCTCAGCCTGATGTACGCCTTGCCGCATTTCAGCACAAGTTCCTTCTCTGCCTCTATCTCCACCACATCTTCCGTACTGCTTATCTTCATCCCATGGCGCGATGTCAGCCGCATTCTCTCGTTCTGAGCCTCCACTTCAACTTTTCCCTGGTTTGCGTACAGCTTCATCCCTCCCTTGCGCGCAAATACACTCACCGCGTCTCCCGCCGAGACAGTCACCTTCTCCATCGCCCCTGCATCAATATTTGTTCCCGCCATCAGCCCTATACTGCTCTCTCCCGAACCCAGTCTGACGCCCTGTGGACTTACAATCCCCACGCCTTCCGGCGCGCTCAGCACTATCCCTGCCTTTACAAGCTCCGACAGCGCGCCGTTCAGCGACGTATGCCCATCAAGATCCGCACCATGCGCCTTCGCCACCTCCGCCGCCTGTGACAGACTTTTTGCTATCGATAACGCATTTTCCAGTTGCGTTATTGCTGCCTGCATATCCAGTACCTGACCCTGCGCCTTCTCCTGCGCATCGGCGCTGATAAAGACACCTTTTTTCGCTCTTATCGCACCCCACATATCGGTGCGCAGTTCGAAACCCTCACCGCGCTGCTGCTTCCCAGCATCCACCAGATGTCCCAGGTTCAGCTGGCTCTTTCCGCCATACTCTGTGCTGACCTTGATGTGCTCCTTACCCCGCTCATCGTCCAGCCGGATTTTGTTATTCGCCGGGGTGCGCAGCACGTTGCGCTTATAGTTCTGGATGGTCACATGGTCGGTGTGCGCCGAGTCGTGTTTCACCCCGGCGATATATGGCCTGTCCGGGTTGCCATCCTCAAACGCGATGCTAACCTCGGTTCCCGCCAGCAGCGGCAGGTGCAGACCGTAAGTATCTCCCGCATAGGGGCGTGACTGCCGTACCCACAGGCTCTCGAAACCCGGCTTCCACGTATCCCGGTCAAAGTCCAGGTTCACTCGATAGCGCCCGTCTTTGTCGATATGAGCGTAGACATCATTTGCCGTGGTGCTGGTCACCCGCGCCGGGAGTGTCCCAGCCATCACAGGCCTGCGGATGAGAGGAGGGCGGTAGCCGTAGCGTTCGGAATAGGGGATGGCGGTGAATGTCAGTTCGTAACTGCGGTCTCGTGCTGCGCTGGCGGTAATCCCGGTTATCAGAATGCCCTTGCGGAATACCTCTGGCGCATCATTATCCTCGACCTTTATCTCCAGCCCCGGCATCAGCAGAGAACTGGTGCTCTGTCCCTTCAGGATGGCGCGTCCGTTCAGGTAGCGTTCGTGGCAGATACGCGCATAGAATGCACCACTCTCCGGCGTCGCTTTGTCACCCGTTTTCAGAAAATTGTCAGCGTAATGATAGGCTTCACCGTAGGTGGTGTTATCCCCGCCTGTTACGTCAAACTGGCCTGTGGTCATCTCCGCCATCGCTTCACGGTAGTTGTAATCCCGCGTCGTGACGGACCTCGATACCACGCTGTAGGCCGTGTTCAGACCCCACACTGCTTCGGTTCCGCTGTCGCTCATCCCGGAAGGGTGACGCAGCGGCAGCGTCAGGCCGCGCTCATAGCCACTCTGGTCGTCGTAAAACTCGATAACCCCGATTTTCAGTCGGGCGTCGGTACTGAACCGGAACCAGATACCCACCTCCGACAGCAGCCGTGAGATGAATGTCAGATCGTCTTCGCCGTACTGCATGACCTGCTCGCGTGACGGGTAGTCGCTTTTCAGGTTAAACACAAAGTCCTGACCGCGCATCTCATGCCGCTCGCGGAGTATTTTCTCCACGATTTGCGGCACCGTCTGGTTCTGATAAATCGCGTTCTGATGACTGCGGGACAGTAGCGCCAGACGGGGCTCCAGCCGCACCTCATACCGCGCCTCGTCCCGTGAGGAAGACAATTGCTTAAATCCGGTGATCACCCCGTACAAGGTACGCAGGGGAGTCTGAACCGGCATTCCCTGCACCGGCGGGACGGTCAGGCTGAATGCCCCGTCCTGCATTAGTACCGACTCGGGCGCAATAAACTTATCGCTGCTGGTAAACTGAATGTCATAGCGGAACGGGGCGCTTAATTGCTCCTTGCCTTCAAAGGACAGTACGTCCACGCCGCTGCTCAGGCCGCGGATTTTTAACGCGTGGTGTGAGTGGTCGAAGTTCTGTACATCCATCGTGGGCTTCCTTATTTCGTAACAAATTCCACAGAATTTCCTCTTGCGGGGCCCTGTTCAGGCACGCTACCGCCCATAGCCATGACCTCGTGCCCATCAGGTTTACATCAGGCTAAATTGTGAATAGCGGTTGCTCGGTACCGGTACCACCGATATTCAGCGAGCCGCATATCGAACCCGTGCCAAAAAAGCAGAAGGCTTCCTGCCAGCCATGGTTAGCTGGCTGAAACTCCTTGTGGATTTAACTGAGATAACGCCGGTTCTGGCAGCATGTTCTGTTTCACGTCCTGACAGGCGTCAGTGCGGGGAACCAGACTGATTTCGACGCGCCGGTTAGCGGCCCTGCCTTCCGGCGTATCGTTAGTTGCCGCAGGATGGCTTTCACCCAGCCCCTGTACGGCAAAACAGGTGGCCGGAATGTCGCTGGTCTGTAGCATCCAGTCGCGCACGGCTTCCGCGCGTCGCAGCGACAATTGCTGATTGGCTTTTTTATTGCCGGTGGTATCGGTATATCCGGTGACCACAATCAGCCAGCCCGGCCTTGCCCTGATATTTACCAGCGCGTTAATCAGCACTTTTGTCGAGCCGTCTTTCAGACGGGCCTGTCCGACGTCAAACAACGCCATGCTGTCGAGACGCACGCTCTGTACCGGTAATGCGTCTGCTACATCCCTTTTTTCCTCAGGTGGACGGTAATCGCGAATAACCCGCCATACCGGCTGGCGTAGCCGTTCGCCGGGATATAAGCCCAGACTGAGACGTAATGGCTCCCCTTCGCGAAAATAGCTATCCAGAATATTTGCATCGTCCTTCAGGACCGACAGGTGGTGGGCTTTAGCGGCGTCGTTGTCTGCCGGAACGGCATCATATTTATGTAGATCGTCGCTCACCTGCAGCAGCAGGCTGCGGTTTGCGGTTGCTGACAGACAGAGCGCAGCCACTCCTGCCACGGTGGTCATCAGCAGCGCCGCCACGCAGGCGCGGCGCACTGGCGTAAATCCTGATTGACGTGGTAACAGCGGCAGCATCATGTCCGGGAACGGCAGGGGAGATGCGCCGATCTTCGTTATCGCCTCCGGCGTCAGTCCCGTTTTTGCCGTTGTCCATGTCTGCCACAGATTGCCTTCCAGCGCAGGCAGCGATGGCGCCTGCCCCATGCCCGCCGCCAGCGGCGGATACCCGTTCAGCTCTGGTAACACCATCTGATTGAGCCACTGCATCAGGCTTTCCATCCGCAGAAGATGGCAAAGCCGCAGGCTGCTCCCATCGGTTCCGGGCTGTGCCGCCCATGCCGTCGGAGAGCTTTCTCCGGCGGGCGTCACCACCTGAACCTTGCCGCCGGCGCAGATAAACCACGGTAGATCATCCTCTCGCCCTGTGCCGGGCAGCCAGCTCCACAGCAGCAGCGGCACTTTTATGCCCGCCCTGCGGCGCACTGTCGCCAGACCGCCGACAAAGCGTCGCAATCGTCCCGCCAGAACAGCCATATCCAGATGAACAACCGGCACGACCGTGCAGGCCACACACAACTGAGAAGCCCATGCGGGGCGGTCAGCTAGCAGCACTTCAGCCTGTCTGATAAGTTGCTCTTCATCCGCAACGTGCAGGTACAGCCCTCCCGCGACCTGCCGCAGCGGGTTTTCTATGAATAACGATGCTGCCGCGTCGCCGCACACCAGCACTACGGGCTGCCGATATGTTTTGGGCGGCAATCGGGACAGCCATGCGCTGTCGGCCTCAGTCTGTCCTTTTTTTCCGCGCCAGCACGCCAGCAGGCCTACTTCGATGACGATAAGCGCCACTGTCACGCCAAATTTCATCGCCGTAGAGGCCTGATTGAATCCCAGCCATAGCGCCAGCACCAGCAGCATGCTCCACAGCAAAAGCGCCTGTTTCAGCGTGTTACTCAACCGGCTCATCTTCAAGCCTTGCCTGCTGGCAGTAGTTGAGCCACCAGTACATTCAGCCAGCTATGCAACCCCCACCAGACGCCAACCAGCACAAGCATTAGCAGTAGCAGCCAGCAAAAAGGAGACTGCCACAGGTAATGCTGACGCCTGGTCAAAGGCACGTTCAGCACTGCCGAATCCTCTTGCACACTGAATGGCTCAACCCGCTTACTGAAAAGCGCAATGAGATGCTGCCGTTCATCAGATTCGGGGTCCTGATAGCGCCCGCGAAACCCCAGCAACAGCACGCGATGAAAACAGGTCAGGACCGCCGGCGTGGGGGCTGGCTCCTGTAAAACCCGCTTCATACGCTCATACAGTAGTTCGCCCGCCTGAAGGGTATTGAAAAAATGCGACTGGAGAGGGTTTTTTAGCCAGACCATCTGGCCATCATCCATCCCGACCCGGCTGAGAACGGTTTCATCCAGCAGCGCGCACTGAGCGTAAGTGATATGTTCTATGTCCTGCTGGCTGAATCCGGCCGCTGTCAGACGCTCGCGTACCCCTTCCACCTGCTGCAGACAATGGCGATATAGTTCCTGTCCGTGTCTTGCAGAAGTGCCCTGACGCAGTTCCACCACCGTCAGAAAGGTGTCGCGAAGTAGTACGTCAATGTCGATTTTCCGTTCCTGTGTCATGACCGCAGTACCGCAAAAAGCTCGGGTTTCAGATCGCCCAGCGTACCCGGCGCGTAAATCATGCAGCACCCGGCATCCAGCATGGCTTTAGCCGGAGCGCTCTGCATATCCAGCGCAAAGTACTGATTCTCCAGGCGTAATGGCAATGCAGCCGGAACCTGCGTCAGCGGAACAATAGGGACACCGTTCAGCGCAACATTAACCAACAACGTAACGTCATCCGGCGCCCCGATTTTGCAGAGCCGTGGTAACTGTTGCAGAACGACGTGCGTCGGCAGCGAGGAGCGAACAGAAAGGTAAAAATCCGCCTCTTCCCGCAGGCGTGGATCGTGAAGTTCGGCTTTCCAGCGGTTGCCGGGAAGGGATTCCAGCTCGAGCGCAATCACCCGCGACGGCAGGCTGGCTTCGAGCAGTTCGCTGAGCAGGGTAAAAAGCGGCGGAAAAACGGAGGCTGGAGCATCATGGACATATGCGGGAATGGCGCTCACGTTGTGTTCAAGGGAAAAGGTCAGCAACGCGCCGGCCAGACGAGCCAGTTCGCGCCAGACGAGTTCAGGATGGATGCTCGGATACCGTAAAAAATCACTTAGAACCGGTTCAGCGCTGTTCAACGCATTGAGTAACCAGAACAGGGACACATCCGCTACCGCGAAGTCCGCCATACGCTGATTGCTTTCCCGGCGCAGGGCCATCAGACGCCGGCACTTCGCCTGTAGCTGCAACAGCAACGTATCCAGTCGCTCCACCAGACCAGTATGTGCGCTGAGGGCCAGCAGCGGCGGGATGTAGCTTTCATCCTGAGACCAGTTACCCTGACCATTCCGCGTCAGACGTGCAAGCGGGCAGGTGATGTAATCCTGATTGTTATCATGGGCGAAACGCAATGACAGCGCATGGCATTCAACGGCCATTTCTTCACTGTCGCTGCCATAAATATCCTGTACTTTATGCCATTCCTGACGATAACGCAGGGGTCTTTCAGTATGCTTTTCCTGTCCCAGATTACCGCCATTCGCATGTTCCAGCGGTAACGCCAGGACAACTATTGCCGTATTTTCCACCGCCAGAGCATGTAAATCACAAGCCAGAGGCAGCGTATCGGAAACTTCCGAGTCGATCAACGAACCATCGGGAAAACGCAGGCGCAGGGTACGTAATTTTAACTTCCCTAACGCCAGCGCTTCTCTGTCAAACTCGACTCTCGCAACACCCCATGGATGGCGGATACCCAGCTGTGCAATGCTGTTGTTACTGTACGCTTCCCAGCGGGCCTGCTGCTGAAACTGTTGTGAGGACAGGAACGTTCCCTCAGCCCATAGTGGTCGATGAATTTTCATACTACACCACCGCCCGGTCAGGTTTTTGCTTTTGGTATTTAAGAAACCTGAGACCGTGCCAGCGCGACTTAACGTGCTGGACGTCTGGCTGATGCATAACCACATCCTCCGCAGATTTCGCCAGACAGGAAAGTGGAGTATGGATAGCTACCGTCAGATGTATTTTTTTAAACAACGACTGATAAATGCCGCCTGATCCCATCATTGTTGACATAGCCGCAGATGAAGAAATATGTTCCTTTGCAGACATCAAAATTTCCCTTTTAAAACTTTTATCCGGTTTTGCCCAATAACTTTCCCTGGCGTGCAGGTTAACCCCTCTCCTGTAACAACATTCTTGTTAATTCTTCCATCGCTACAGGTTCTGTCATGGCGTTAGTGAAGTCGTTTTGATTTAAATTAAGGCCAATTATTGGGGCTATAGTTAATAAATGTCTGGTGGACACTACAATCCCTGGCGGAGAGAAGATGTAGAGGTAACTTCACATTCATGGCACTTCCTGTTTTCAGGCCCGGCTTTATGTTAAAGCGAGTTTCGGGAGCATCGTTTAGAAATTTTTTAGCCATGTTGCTTCTCCCTGTCTAACTAACCCCTGTTTAAGTATTTGACCTTGATCCAATTTAACAGTTAAACAAAGCGGGGCGCAATGTGGTCCGTCTATGAAAGATCGTTATTATTACTACTATAAATAATTCGACTCGTATCCTAAGATAGTTTTATTTATATG
>ERZ507734.79-NODE-79-length-25491-cov-5.40521_pt1 | contig 25491 bp, 24 predicted proteins | sample MGYA00513104_ERZ507734 | MGnify/ENA metagenome assembly ERZ507734 | reverse complement strand
TTTTCCCTGATTGCCCGTTATTTTGATCGCGTAAAAAGCATGCGTCTCGATGTGGAAACCGGCATCGGCGACGACTGCGCTCTCCTGAATATTCCTGAGAAAAAAACGCTGGCAATCAGCACCGACACTCTGGTGGCGGGCAATCACTTTTTACCTGATATCGACCCGGCCGACCTCGCCTATAAAGCGCTGGCGGTGAATTTGAGCGACCTCGCGGCAATGGGCGCGGAGCCGGCGTGGCTCACGCTGGCACTCACTTTGCCGGAGGTGGACGAAGCCTGGCTCGAAGCCTTCAGCGACAGCCTGTTTGTCCAGCTGGACTATTACGATATGCAGCTGATTGGCGGCGACACCACCCGTGGTCCGCTCGCCATGACGCTGGGTATCCACGGCTTTGTGCCGCCGGGACGCGCCATGAAACGCGCTGGCGCGAAGCCGGGCGACTGGATCTATGTTACCGGTACCCCGGGAGACAGCGCCGCCGGCCTGGCGGTGCTGCAGAACCGGCTGACGGTGGATGAACCGTCTGACGCCGACTACCTGCTGGCCCGCCATCTGCGGCCGATGCCGCGCGTGCTGCAGGGCCAGGCGCTGCGTGACCTGGCGACCTCGGCTATCGATCTTTCCGACGGCCTGATCTCCGATCTGGGCCATATTCTAAAAGCCAGCGGCTGTGGCGCACGTATCGATCTCGATGCCATGCCATACTCCGACGCGATGCTGCGCCAGGTTGATGCTGAGCAGGCGCTGCGCTGGGCGCTCGCCGGTGGGGAAGATTACGAACTGTGCTTTACCGTACCGGAGCTGAACCGCGGGGCGCTGGATGTGGCCCTTGGCCATCTTGGCGCGCGTTTTACCTGTATCGGACAGATTGCGCCGGAGAGCGAAGGGCTACAGTTTATCCGCGACGGTAAGCCGGTCGCGCTTGATTTAAAGGGATACGATCACTTTGCGTAGTCGAGACGAGGCGCTTAGCCGCCTGAGCATGCGTAATCCGTGGCATCTGCTGGCGACCGGCTTTGGCAGCGGCTTAAGCCCGGTGGTCCCGGGCACGATGGGGTCGCTGGCGGCGATCCCGTTCTGGTATCTGATGACTTTTCTCCCCTGGCAGCTCTACTCGCTGGTGGTGATGATGAGCATCTGTATCGGGGTCTATCTTTGTCACCGTACGGCTAAAGATATGGGCACCCATGACCACGGCAGCATCGTCTGGGACGAGTTCGTCGGGATGTGGATCACCCTGATGGCGCTGCCGACGCTGGACTGGCAGTGGGTGGCCGCGGGCTTCGTGATTTTCCGTATTTTCGATATGTGGAAGCCGTGGCCGATTCGCTGGTTTGACCGCAATATCCACGGCGGAATGGGGATTATGGTCGACGACATCGTCGCCGGCGTGATCTCCGCCGGCGTGCTGTATGTTATTGGCCATCACTGGCCCATTGGTCTGCTTTAGCCGCGTCTCCCCGGCAGCGCTACGCTGTCGGGGAAACCACGCCCGTCACTTAAATCCCACCACCGGATGCGGCTGATACGGCGCCTCCAGTTTATCGATCTGTTCCGGGGAGAGCGTCAAATCCACCGCCTGCAGAAGGTCATCGAGCTGTTCCTGACGCGACGGGCCGATAATCGGCGCGGCGACGCCGGGTTTGCTTAACAGCCAGGCGAGGGCGACCTGCGCGCGGCTGGCGTCAAGTTCTTCCGCCACGTTCGCGAGATTCTCGGCGATCTGCGCATCGTTTTCTTCGCTGGTGCTGTACAGCGATTTGCCGAATTCATCCGAGACCAGCCGGGCGGTGGTCTCTCCCCATGGGCGGGTCAGTCTGCCGCGCGCCAGCGGGCTCCAGGGGATCACTGCTACACCGTTACGTTGGCACAGGGGCAGCATTTCATTCTCTTCTTCCCGGTAAATCAGGTTGTAGTGATCCTGCATCGTGACGAAGCGCGCCCAGCCGTTCTGTTGCTGGAGCGCCAGCGCCTGGGCAAACTGCCTGGCATGCATGGACGACGCGCCGATATAGCGGGCTTTGCCCGCTTTCACCACCTCGTCCAGCGCTTCGAGCGTCTCTTCAAGCGGGGTACTGTAGTCCCAGCGGTGGATCTGCAGCAGGTCGACATAGTCCATGCCAAGACGGCGCAGGCTGTCGTCGATAGAGCGCAGGATCTGCGCCCGGGAGAGGCCTTCCGCCAGGTCGCCAACCTGGTGATATACCTTGGTGGCGACAATCACCTCGTCGCGGCGGGCGAAGTCGCGCAGAGCGCGACCGACGATCTCTTCGCTGCTGCCATCGGAGTAGCTGTTTGCGGTATCGAAGAAGTTGATGCCGCCTTCAATGGCGTGCTGGATAAGCGGGCGGCTGCTCTCTTCCGGAAGCGTCCAGGCGTGTCTGCCGCGGTCAGGCTCGCCGAAGGTCATGCAGCCAAGGCAGAGCCGGGAAACACGTAAGGCAGTGTCACCGAGGGGGATGTAGTGCATAGTGCGCTCCTGCTATTCATCAAGGGTATCCCTTAAGCATAGCAGGAGCAGGTGGGGCGATTATGCCAGCCAGTCGAGGATTTTGGCTTCAATACCGGCGGCATCAAGGCCGAGATCGGCGCGGATCTCTTCCTGAGTGCCCTGAGGAATAAAATAATCCGGCAGGCCAATATTGAGCACCGGTACCGCCCGGCGATGGGCCATCAGCACTTCGTTCACGCCGCTGCCGGCGCCGCCCATGATGGCGTTCTCTTCCAGCGTCACCAGTGCGTCATGCTCACCGGCCAGCTGCAGGATCAGCGCGGTATCCAGCGGCTTCACAAAGCGCATATCCACCAGGGTAGCGTTGAGTTTGTCCGCCACCGCCGCGGCTTCCGGTAACAGGGTGCCGAAGTTGAGGATCGCTATCTTCTCGCCCTGGCGTTTCACCACGCCTTTGCCGATCGGCAGCGACGCCAGCGGCTCCAGCGTCGCGCCAGTGCCGCTACCGCGCGGATAGCGTACCGCGCTTGGCCCTTCGCTGTAGTGGTAGCCGGTGTACAGCATCTGGCGACATTCATTTTCATCGCTCGGGGTCATCACCACCATATCCGGAATACAGCGCAGGAAGGAGAGATCGAACGCTCCCTGATGCGTCTGACCGTCTGCGCCGACAATCCCGGCACGGTCGATAGCAAACAGCACCGGCAACTTCTGGATAGCCACATCGTGGATCACCTGATCGTAGGCTCGCTGCAGGAAGGTGGAGTAGATGGCCACGACTGGCTTGTAGTCGCCAATCGCCAGCCCGGCGGCGAAGGTGACCGCATGCTGCTCGGCGATGGCGACGTCAAAGTACTGATCGGGGAATTTTTTCGAAAATTCCACCATCCCTGAGCCTTCGCGCATCGCCGGGGTGATCGCCATCAGCTTGCTGTCTTTGGCGGCCGTTTCGCACAGCCAGTCGCCGAAGATTTTCGAGTAGGTGGGGAGGCCGCCGCTGCTTTTAGGCAGCACGCCGCTGGTATGGTCGAATTTTGGCACCGCATGGAAGGTGATCGGGTCTTTCTCGGCGGGCTCATAGCCGCGGCCCTTTTTGGTCATAATATGCAGGAACTGCGGGCCTTTCAGGTCGCGCATGTTCTTCAGGGTACTGACCAGACCGAGTACGTCATGGCCATCTACCGGCCCGATGTAGTTAAAGCCCAGCTCTTCAAACAGCGTGCCCGGCACCACCATCCCTTTGATATGTTCTTCGGTCCGCTTAAGCAGCTCTTTTATCGGCGGCACCCCGGAGAAGACCTTTTTGCCCCCTTCGCGCAGGGTGGAGTAGAGCTTACCGGAGAGCAGCTGCGCCAGATGATTGTTCAGCGCGCCGACGTTCTCAGAAATCGACATTTCATTGTCATTCAGCACTACCAGCAGGTCGGGTTTGATATCCCCGGCGTGGTTCATCGCCTCAAACGCCATGCCGGCGGTGATCGCCCCGTCGCCAATCACGCATACCGCGCGCCGCTGCTTATCCTCTTTCGCGGCGGCGATAGCCACCCCAATACCAGCTGATATGGAGGTGGAGGAGTGGCCGACGCTTAGTACGTCATACTCGCTTTCGCCGCGCCACGGGAAAGGATGCAGGCCGCCTTTCTGGCGAATGGTGCCGATTTTGTCGCGGCGGCCGGTCAGAATTTTATGCGGGTAGGCCTGATGGCCGACGTCCCAGATCAGGCGATCGAACGGCGTGTTATACACGTAGTGCAGCGCCACGGTCAGTTCCACCGTGCCGAGGCCGGAGGCAAAGTGACCGCTGGAGCGGCTGACGCTGTCCAGCAGATAGCGCCGCAGCTCATCACACAGCTTCGGCAGGCTCTCTTTTGGCAACAGGCGCAACTCCTGGGTGGAATCTACCAGCGCCAGGGTCGGGTATTTGGCAATATCAAAACTCATCAGAGACTCATTTATTGTTTATTTATCGCGCTGAATAATGTAATTCGCGAGCGCTTCCAGTGCCGAAGTATCCAGAGATTGTGCGACCAGCTCATCTAACGACCGGCGGGCATCAGCGATCAGGTCGTGCGCTTTCTTCCGGGCTTGCTCAAGACCCAGGAGGGCGGGATAGGTGCTTTTACCCAATTGCTGGTCGGCACCCTGACGTTTGCCAAGGGTCGCAGTATCCCCTACCACGTCGAGAATGTCATCCTGGACCTGGAAGGCAAGACCGATATTTTCCGCATAGCGATCCAGCGCGGGCAGGGCGGCGCGGCCGCGCTCGCCAGCGCTCAGCGCCCCCATCCGGACGGCGGCGCGGATCAACGCCCCCGTTTTGTGGCGGTGGATACGCTCCAGCGCCTGCAGATCCACCTGCTGTCCTTCCGCCTGCAGATCCAGCGCCTGGCCGCCGCACATGCCCGCTACGCCGCTGGCCTGCGCCAGTTCGGAGACCATCGCCAGCCGATCATGGTCAGAGACATCGGCCATCGGTGCATCACTCAGTATAGAGAACGCCAGCGTTTGCAGGGCATCTCCCGCAAGAATTGCGTTGGCTTCGCCAAATTTAATATGGCAGGTCGGCAGGCCGCGACGCAGATCATCGTCATCCATCGCCGGCAAATCATCATGCATCAAGGAGTAGGCATGAATGCATTCGACCGCCGCGGCAGGCGCATCCAGCGTGGTACGGCTTACGCCGAACATCGCGCCGGTGGCGTAGACAAGGAAGGGACGCAGACGTTTACCGCCTAACAATGCGCCATAATGCATCGCTTCCACCAGCGGAGTGTTCTGAAAGGGCTGCGGGGCGATGAAACGGCGCAGCGCTTCGTTTGCCTGTTCGACACAGGCCTGCAATTGTTGCGGGAAATCCATTTTATTCAGCGTCCGGCGTAAAAGGCGTGGTCGGGGAATCTTCACTATCCGCCAGCAGGATCTGCACGCGCTGTTCGGCCTTCTGCAGCTGACTTTGCCCCTGGCGCGCCAGCTGGACGCCGCGTTCAAATTCGCTTAGCGCTTCTTCTAACGGTAAATCGCCGCTTTCCAGACGGTTAACGATCTGCTCTAGTTCGCCCAGAGCAGTTTCAAAGCTGGCCGGGGCCTCATTTTTCTTTGGCATAGTGAATGTAGACTCTTGTTATGTCGCGACGGCAATACCGGGTATGGTAACGAAGTCACGCGTGTAAGCAAATAACGCGCAATGGTGATATACTCCGCGCCCAGGATGCAGGCACCGGTGTGCGCTGCTTTACAACTTTTGCTTATAGCCCTGTCGGGCTTGCCAACGAACTATTGTCGCCATGAAGTTTATCATTAAATTGTTCCCGGAAATCACCATCAAAAGCCAATCTGTGCGGTTGCGCTTCATTAAAATCTTAACCGGGAACATTCGTAACGTTCTCAAAAACTATGACGAGACGCTGGCCGTCGTCCGTCATTGGGATCATATCGAAGTTCGCGCGAAAGATGAAAATCAGCGCCCGGCTATTCGCGATGCGCTGACCCGTATCCCCGGCATCCACCATATTCTGGAAGTTGAAGACGTACCGTTCACCTCGCTGCACGATATTTTTGAAAAGACGCTGCCGCTGTGGCGCGAGGCGCTGGAAGGCAAAACCTTCTGCGTGCGGGTGAAGCGTCGCGGCAAACATGAATTCACCTCAATTGAGGTAGAGCGTTACGTCGGCGGCGGTCTGAATCAGCATATTGAAACGGCGCGCGTGAAGCTGACTGACCCGGATGTCACCGTCAATCTCGAAATTGAAAACGATCGCCTGCTGCTGGTGAAAGGCCGCTATGAAGGTATCGGTGGTTTCCCGATCGGTACCCAGGAAGATGTGCTGTCGCTGATCTCCGGTGGCTTTGACTCCGGCGTCTCCAGCTACATGCTGATGCGCCGCGGCTGCCGTGTGCACTACTGCTTCTTTAACCTGGGCGGCGCCGCCCATGAGATTGGCGTCCGCCAGGTCGCACATTACCTGTGGAACCGCTTCGGCAGCTCGCACCGCGTTCGCTTTGTGGCGATTAACTTTGAGCCCGTGGTCGGCGAAATCCTCGAAAAAGTGGACGACGGCCAGATGGGCGTGGTGCTCAAGCGCATGATGGTCCGCGCCGCGTCAAAAGTCGCGGAACGCTACGGCGTGCAGGCCTTGGTCACCGGCGAAGCGCTGGGTCAGGTCTCCAGCCAGACCTTGACCAACCTGCGCCTGATCGACAATGTGTCTGATACCCTGATCCTGCGCCCGCTGATTTCGCACGATAAAGAGCACATCATCGACCTGGCGCGTGAGATCGGCACGGAAGATTTCGCCCGCACCATGCCGGAATACTGCGGCGTGATCTCCAAGAGCCCGACCGTGAAGGCGGTGAAGGCGAAGATTGAAGCGGAAGAAGAACACTTCGATTTCAGTATCCTCGATAAAGTGGTGGAAGAGGCGAGCAATATCGATATCCGTGAAATCGCCCAGCAGACGGAAGAGACGGTGGTGGAAGTGGAAACCGTGACCGGCTTTGGCGCCAACGACGCGATCCTCGACATTCGCTCCATCGACGAGCAGGAAGACAAGCCGCTGAAGGTCGAGGGCGTTGAGGTTGTTTCGCTGCCGTTCTACAAGCTAAGCACCAAGTTTGGCGATCTCGATCAGAGCAAAACCTGGCTGCTGTGGTGCGAGCGTGGGGTGATGAGCCGTCTGCAGGCGCTCTATCTGCGCGAGCAGGGCTTCAGCAACGTGAAAGTTTATCGCCCGTAACTGGTTGTTATGATGCAAAAGGCCTTCCCTGATGGAAGGCCTTTTTACTATTGGCAGGGGAGTGTATTAGCGCAGGGTCATCGCCAGGTCATTCAGCTGATCGATGACGATATTCCAGCCCGCAAAAAATCCCATCTGCTCGTGCTGCTCGCGGGTTTCATCATCGGCATGCAGCACTGTGGCCGTATAGCGACATCCGCTCTGTTCATCGGCAAAGGTGATAATGGCCGTCATGGCAAAGGGGGAAACGGCAGGACGATAGTCTGCCGTCAGCATCGTGGTCATGACGATTTTTTGTTGTGGGATGACCGCAAGAAAACAGCCGGGGTTATCGCTGCGCTCACCGTCAGGGCCGTGCATGACCGTGTGAAACGCGCCGCCGGGGCGAAAGTCAAAGGCCAGCACCTCTGTTTGCCAGGGCTTCGGGCACCACCAGGTTTTGAGTAATACCGGGTCGGCCCACGCGCGCCACAGGGCAGAAGCGGGCGCGCTGAGCAGGCGGCTGATGACAAGATCGCGAGAATCGGTTGCGCTACCGGACATGCTACGACTCCTCAGGAAAAGGGGAGCCGGTCCGCAGCGCGGACCGGCTATCAGGCTTCGTAGTAATTATAGATGCCGGCCGCCATCACCAGCTGCGAGGCAACCTCATACGCTTTCTCGCGACCCACCAGCAGGTCAATCATTTTCAGGGCGAAATCAATCGATGTCCCCGGTCCCTGGCTGGTTAACAGATTAACCCGCGGATCCCAGACCACCCGTTTGTCCTGCCACTGCTCGGCGGGGATATGCTCCTTCAGCGCCGGAAAGCCGGTCATGTTGCCGATCGGGAACAGCTGATGAGGTACCAGCACGGTCGCCGGAGCGGCACAGATGGCGGCCACAATACGGCCTGAGAGATGGAACTGGCGGACAGTTTCCACCAGTAGCGGGCTGTCGCGAAAGCACTCCGCGCCCTTGATACCGCCCGGGAGGATGATGATATCGAAATCACCATCGGCCACCTCGACCAGCGGGGCATCCGCCAGCAGTTTGACGCCGCGCGAGCAGACGATGGTCAGGCTACCGTCGCTGGCGACGCTGGCGGTGGTCACCTTTACTCCGCCGCGGACCAGCAGGTCGATAGTGGTGACCGCTTCGGTCTCTTCGCTACCAGGGGCGAGGCAAATCAGTGCCGACGCGCTCATATTCATTCTCCTTACGCTTGACCAGTTCAAATAAGCGGGCGTTTTCCGGTACGGCGACGCCGTGGGCGCGGGCGCGGTTGAGCAGAAAACCGGTGATGTAGTCGATCTCTGTATGCCGCTGGGCGCGAACGTCCTGGAGCATGGAAGAGATATTTTCTGCCGTACTTTCAATTACCTGACCGACATAAAATAGCAGGTTTTCCGCGGAGGTATGAATACCTTCGCGTTCCATTACCGCCGCCACCTCGCGGCAAATTGCGGCAACCTCCTGCGGATAGTCGCGCAGATCGCCGTTTTTACACCCTTTGAGCGCGGTCAGCGGGTTAATCACGCAGTTAACCGCCAGTTTGCGCCAGGTGGCTGAGAAAATATTGTTGTGCCAGGCGACATCCGGTAGCGCATTCTGCAGTACCTCAGCGAGGTAGCTGTAGTCCTCCTCGTAGCTTTTCGCAGGTCCGATATGGGTGGTGCCGTGGGCGACGTGGATGATGACATTGCCGTCGCGTCGTGCCGCCTGGGTGGTGGAGGCCAGCAGCAAAGGCTGTTTCACGCTGCGCAGCTCTTCGACGGTGCCCATGCCGTTATGCATCAGCACAATCGGCGTGGTAACCGGCAGGATCCCGGCCAGGTGCTTTACCGCGTTCGAAACCTGCCAGGCTTTTAAGGTGACCATGAGCAGCTCGCTGCTGGCAAGAAAATCGGGGTCGTTGGCCGTCAGCGACTCGTTGAACACCGAGCCATCGGTTTCAATGACGTTGACGCTACAGAATGGCTGCGGTACGCGCAACCAGCCCTGGACGTCATGTCCCTGTTTGTACAACGCGGTCAGCCATAGTTGTCCCAGTGCACCGCATCCCAGTACGGTTACTTTCATTGTTCCTCCTCCTCTGCTGCTACCCCAGGCGCTAATGGCTAAAATATATCTCGTCGCTTTTTGCATCGTCGGACATCACGGGGAAAATAGCGCGAGCGTTGCGTAATCAGCTAAGCTTCCGGGATAACAAGTTGAGTTATGCCGCGTTGCAGGTATTATGCAACGCAAAAGAAACGGAAGGAGAGGAAAAGATGCCATCTTTCGATATTGTCTCTGAAGTTGATCTTCAGGAAGCCCGTAACGCGGTGGACAACGCGAGCCGCGAAGTCGAGTCGCGTTTTGATTTTCGTGGTGTTGAAGCCACTTTTGAATTAAACGACGCCAACAAGACCATTAAAGTGCTGAGCGAGTCTGATTTCCAGGTAAACCAGCTGCTGGATATCCTGCGCGCCAAGCTGCTCAAACGTGGCATTGAAGGCACCTCCCTCGACGTGCCGGAAGATATTGTGCACAGCGGTAAAACCTGGTTTGTTGAAGCGAAGCTGAAGCAGGGCATTGAAAGTGCGGTGCAGAAGAAGATCGTAAAACTGATCAAAGACAGCAAGCTGAAAGTTCAGGCCCAGATTCAGGGCGAAGAGATCCGCGTGACCGGTAAGTCCCGCGACGATCTGCAGTCGGTGATGGCGCTGGTGCGCGGTGGCGATCTGGGACAGCCGTTCCAGTTCAAAAACTTCCGCGACTAACGCGGCGGACAGACAGCAAAAAGCGGGGAATTCCCCGCTTTTTTTATACCCCTTTGATGAGCTGCTCTATCTCGAAGCGGTTGGTGACCTTGCTGTCGATTTTGATATACACCGAACGCTCCTCGGGTACCACCAGCGCCTGATGAACCCCGCTGGCGCTCAGCAGACGCGCCTGCAGGGCATCATCGACAACCACGCCGTCCGGCACCTCCACCCGCAGGCTGCTGACGTACGGCGGCTCGCTCATGGTGCTGGCCACCAGCAGCCACAGCATCGCCAGCAGGGCGCCCAGCAGAAACACGGTTTGCGAATCAAAGAAACCATCGACCCAGCCGCCAAGCGCCCCGCCAATGGCTACCCCGAGGAACTGGCTGGTGGAGTAGACGCCCATCGCGGTGCCTTTGTAGCCCGCCGGCGACTCCTTGCTAATTAGCGACGGTAGCAGCGCTTCCAGCAGGTTAAACGCCAGGAAGAAGAGCTGAACGCCCGCCACCAGCTCCCAGAAGTAGCCTCCGGCGCCCCAGAGGACAATTTCCGCAATCAGCAGGATGGCGACGCAGAGCAGGAAGACGCGCTTCATCTTGCGCTTCACTTCGGCGTAGATGATAAACGGCACCACCGAGATGAACGAAATAACCATGGTGACCAGGTAAATCTTCCAGTGCTCGGCGGCCGGGAAGCCGGCGGCCTCCAGTTGTCCGGGCAGGGCGACAAAAGTGGACATCAGCATGATGTGCAGGCACATGATGCCAAAGTTAAGCTTCAGCAGGCGCGGCTCTGCCAGCACCTTGCTAAAGCAGCCCTTCACCATCCCGGATTCGCGGTTAAGGACATGGTTATGGCTATTGGGCACCACCCACAGGGTGAGCAGGATGCCGACGGTCGCCAGGATGGCGATCATCCAGAACAGCGCGTGCAGACCCAACTGGTGGGTGACAATCGGCCCCAGCACCATGGCGATGGCGAAGGTGACGCCGAAGCTGACGCCGATAAAGGCCATCGCTTTGGTGCGGTTCTGTTCGCGGGTGAGATCGGACAGCAGGGCCATGACCGCGGCGGCGATGGCGCCGGAGCCCTGCAGGGCGCGGCCAAGAATGATGCCCCAGATGGAGTCGGTAAGCGCGGCGATGACGCTGCCCAGTACAAAGATGAGCAGGCCGCCGACGATCAGCGGCTTACGGCCAATACGGTCAGATAACAGTCCGAAGGGGATTTGGAAAACCGCCTGCGCCAGGCCGTAGATACCGATCGCCAGGCCAATCAGCGCTTCACTAGCGCCCTGCAACGCCATGCCATACGTGGTCAGAACCGGCAGGACCATAAACATGCCAAGCATGCGCAGGGAGAATACTGTCCCCAAACCCCAGGTCGCGCGCAGTTCCCCTGGCGTCATTTTGTTATCGTTCATTACCACCTCAATATAAAAACTGCGCCTAGTGTAGCGGCGGGGGGTAAGAAGCGTAAATAAATGTTTGTTTAACAGATATTACGGGGCTGTTGCGCGATGAGACAAGTTGGTAAAAATCAATAAACCAGTGGAGGGGGACTCCACTGGCGAGGGGAAAATTAAGGTAAAGTAAAGTCAACCCACTGGCTGCCAGCATCAGCCGATTTCACGCACTGCTCTACCCAATAGACGCCGTGCAGTCCGGCTTCGACGTCCGGATACCAGAAGTCTTGCAGGAAGGCGCGATCGTCACGGTCCGTGGCGTCAATCGCCTGCGCATAGCGGCGATAGAGGTTGGCCCAGGCTTCGAACAGCCCTTCCGGATGGCCGCCGCCAATGCGGTCATCCGCCAGCGCGTTCGGCGACAGGTAGGGCATCCCACGTTCCAGAATGCGCGCCGGCTCACCCTGCACCTCATAGCTGAGCTGGTTAGGATGCTCATCCCACCATTCGATGCTTGCTTTTTCGCCAACGATGCGCACTTTTTGCGAGTGCATGGCGCCGCTGTTGACCGCGCTGGTCCACATCGAGCCAACCGCGCCGTTGTCATATTCCATCAGGACAAAGGCGTTATCTTCCAGCGGCGCGCGGGAGGGAACAAAGCTCTGGCGGGAGCACATCAGCCGTTTGATATTGAGCTGCGGCGCCATGGTTTCGGCGACAAACAGCGGATGGGTGGCCAGATCCCCAAGCACATAGCTGGGCCCGGCAAACTTCGGCGTCACGCGCCAGCGGGTGGATTCTGCCTGCAGCTCGACGGCCTGGTTATGAAAGCCATGGGCGAACTGCATATTAACGATGCGGATCTCGCCGAGCAGCCCATCGGCAATCATCTGCCGTGCCTGCTGGATCATCTGATAGCCGGCATAGCCGTAGGTGACGCCGACGATTTTGTTCTGTTTTTTGCTCAGGTCCACCAGCTCGCGCGCCTCTTCGGCAGTAAAGCAGAGAGGTTTTTCACAGATGACGTGGAGGCCCGCTTCCAGCGCCGCTTTGGTGATGGCGAAATGGGTATTATTCGGGGTGGTGACCGAGACGACCTCGATCCCGTCAGGACGCTGCGCCTCTTCACGAAATAGCGTCTGGTAGTCGGCATAGCAGCGCTCTGGCGCGATGCCCAGCTGCTCACCGAATGCGCGCCCGCGCTCGGCATCGACGTCAAGCGCGCCGGCCAGCAAGGTATAAACATTGTCACGCAGTGCCGCACAGCGGTGGCTGTAGCCGATCTGACTGGTTCCCCCGCCGCCGACCATGCCCCAGCGCAGGGAACGGGATAAAGGTTTCAGGCCGTTTAACATGGTGCTCTCCTTTTTGAAATCATTCGCACTCTGAGGCGCTGAATGCCGACGCCTGCGGCAACGCGCATCCGGATAGACTGACGTAAATTTAAGGAAATGTTTGTTCTGATTCAATTTAAATATGAAATTTATTTTTCATATTGCGAGGAGGATCGAATAAGTGAAAGTTTGTCATCACCGCCGTGGAAGAGATGAGTAGAAGAGATGAGTAAAGGATAATGATTTATCGGAGCAGAGCCCGCCGTCGTTGGTAATTTTCGTTGCTGAGGAATATGAAATAAATTTTCTTTTTAACCCCGTAACACGGTGCAATCCGCAGATTGCACCGGGGAGCAGATGTCGCTCTTACGCTCCGCGCGCAGACGCGGGGGCTGGCGAAGCGGCGGGAGGGTGACCGGCGGCAAAGATGCCCTTTGCCGCCAGGCCTGCGACGGTGAGGGCTGCCGGGATACCGAGGATCAAAAAGACGCTTTCAAAGGGCAGGTTGAGCGCCATCATCTCGGCGCCGGCAAAGGCGCTGAGAATGGCGCCGATACGCCCGACGCCGTGCATCCAGCTAGAGCCCGTCGCCCGCGCCTGTGTCGGGTAGTAGCGGGCGGAGAGGGCGTTCATGCCGGTATTCGCGCCGTTCAGGCAGGCGCCGCTGATAAACGCCAGCATACAGAGCAGGGCAAAGCTGCCCGCGGCGTAGCCCATCGCCATGGTGAACAGGCCGCCAACGGCGTAGATCATCCCCAGCGCGCGATGGGGGTTGATCCTGTCCATCAGCCAGCCGGCAAACAGCGAGCCGAGGGTGCCGCCCGCCTGGTAGATCGCCGTCATGATGGCCGCCTGGCTAACGGTCATTCCTACCGCTTTAACCAGCGTTGGCAGCCAGCTGCCGAGGATATAGACCAGGAACAGCCCCATAAAGTAGACCAGCCATAGCATCAGCGAGCCAAAGCCGTACTGGCGGGAGAGGACAATGCGCATTGCGTTGCCGGCCGCCGGCTGCGCCGGCAGGATAAACGTCACGTTGTCGCTGATTTGTCCGGGATAGAGACGGTTAAGAATGGCGCGAATGCGCGCCGCGGGCGCTTGTTTGATCACCAGAAAACGAACCGACTCCGGTAGCAGCCAGATAAGCAGGGGGGCAAATAGCAGCGGCAGAATACCGCCGAGCGCCATCAGCGAGTGCCAGCCAAACTGGGGGATCAGCCACGATGCCGAGAATCCCCCTGCTGCCGCGCCGAAGGTGAAGCCGCAAAAGATGACGGTAATAATAAATGAACGCTGGCGTTCCGGGGCGTATTCCGACACCAGCGTCCCGATATTCGGCATCGCGGCGCCCAGCCCGAGGCCAGTCATAAAGCGAAAGAACATCATCTGCTCTACGTTGTGCGAGAAGGCGGTGGCGATGGTCCAGAAACCGAAGAAGAAGACGCTGTTGATAATGATCTTCTTGCGTCCCAGCCAGTCGGCGAGCGGGCCGGAGAAAATCGCCCCCAGCGCGAGGCCGATCAGCGCGGCGCTGATCACCAGACCCAGCTGGTGGTTGCTTACCCCCCATTCCAGCTTTAGCGTCGGGGCGATAAAGCCCATGATCGCGATATCAAAACCATCGAGAGCGATGACGCAAAAACCGAGAAAAATGATCTGCTTTTGAAAGCGGCTCAGCGGGTTACGGTTAATTAACTCTCTGACATCCAGGCGTTGAGTCTGTGTCATAGCGTATTCCTTATGCGCAGGCGCGCAGGTAGGGCTGCGCGGCATCGAACAGTAACTGCGCCCGCTGAAGAGGCGGCAGGGCGCCTTGCTCGCCGTCGAGCGGTACTTCGAGGGAGACCGGCAGCGACGCCGGCAGGGCCGACATCAGACCGTGCAGATCCAGACCGCCTTCCCCTGGCACGTTGCGCGCCGAGCGGGCCTGGCGGATAAGTTCCTGCTCGCTCTCCGGCCTCTGCGCCGCGCCATCGCAGAGTTGCATATAATTCAATTGATGTGTTGGCAGGCTGGTGAGGGTACTGAGTGATTCACCGGCGCGCCAGAAATGGAGAGCGTCCACCAGAATGCCGATGTCTTCCCGCCCGCTGGCGGCGATCAGCGCCTGCGCATCAGCGATCGTGCGCAACTGGGTCCAGGGCATCGGCTCAAGGTTCATGGTCAGCCCAAATGGACGACCGACCGCGGCGAGGATGGCGAGATTGTCAGCGCTGCGCTGAAGGTGGTCATCATTGCCGGCGACTAACACCTGTCTGGCGCCAAGACGCGCGGCGGTCTCCATAAAACGCTGCAGCCGATCGTCGAGCGTAAACCCGGGGGTCAGGCGAACGATCTCCACGTCCGATACGCGGATGCCGGTTTCCATCAGCGCGGCGAGCGTCGCCCGGACGGACGGGGTATCGCCCAGCATGTCGTAGTCCGGGTCCGCGGGTGTGGCGGGAAGCAGCCGCAGCCCCACGTGGGTAAAACCGGTTCTGGCCGCAATCCGCACCTGTTCGGGGGGAGGGACATCAAGCAGGGTCAGCGCGGCGAGCGATAGGGTACGCATATTCATAAATGGCTCCGGTACAGTTGCAGGTGAAGAGAGTTAGTGTTCATCCATCCGTGGGAATCAATTTATGATGTTGTTTTTATTTGTTTTTCTGCCAGTTTTTTGCCCACCAGATAGCCGAAGGTCATGGCGGGCCCGAGGGTGATCCCTCCGCTGGGGTAATAGCCGCGCATCACGCTCGACATGTCGTTGCCGATGGCGAACAGACCCGGTATCGGCTGCTGCTGCTCATCCAGCACCCGGGCAAGTTCGTCGGTTTGCAATCCACTGAAGGTGCCCAGCGAGCCGGGCAGAATGCGCACCGCGTAGAACGGCCCTTCGCACAGCGCTCCGAGTGTCACCTGATGGTCACCCTGGGCGCGGTTATAGGCTGATGCCCCACGGTGAAAATCGACGTCTTCGCCAGTGCTGGCGAAGTGGTTAAAGCGTTCAACGGCTTCCGCCAGCGCATCGGCATCGATGGCGCACTGCTTCGCCAGATCCGCCAGCGTGTTTCCCCGCAGCAGGTAACCGGTACGCAGCCAGGCGGTGGGGGTGAACGGGAAAGGTCTGGCATGGCCCAGGCCGTAGCGACGCAGTGCGCGACGATCGGCCAGCAGCCAGGCCTGCGGCGTGTCGCCCGCGGGTGTGGCCGCCAGCAGGGCGGCGATAAAGTCATGATAAGAGTCAGCCTCGTTAACAAAGCGTTTGCCGTTGGGCAGGACGGCGATCACTCCAGGTTTGGCGCGTTCCACCAGATGGGGAAACATCAGCTGCTGGCCGCTGGCCAGGGTGACGCGGGACACCGGTGCCCAGGCCAGAGGGTGGCGCAGGGAAGTGTCGAACTGTCCGCCGACGGATTCGCCAAGTCTGATCCCTTCGCCCTGATTGTCCGGCGGTGCAGCGGAGAAATGGCCGTAACCCTCCGCAGCGTGAGGCACCACCTGCGCCAGGCGCTGTCGATCGTGGGGAAAACCGCCGCAGGCCAGCACCACGGCGCCTGCTTCGACGTGAATCTCCCCGCCGTCGCTGCGCAGCACCGCGCCGGACACCCCCGGCGGACCCTGCAGCAGCCGGACCACCGGAGCATTAAGCTGAAAACGCACTCCGGCGTCGAGGGCGGAACGCAGCAGACGGGCGACCAGCGCATTGCCATTGACCAGATGCTGCCCCCGTCCGGCACGCAGCCGCTGCCAGCCATGGCGCAGCAGGCGACGGGCGGCATACAGCGCGGAGCGCGGCGAGCGGGTGGCATTGAAAAAATGCGCCATATCCGCGCCGCCGGCGATGCCCATCCCGCCCAGGCTAATGGTCTCCAGCGGTGGACGCAGGCGATGGAGCCAGTCACCGAGCAGGCGGCCATCGTAGGGCTGCGCGGTGACCGACCGCCCGCCGTTCGCTGCGCCTGGCGACGCGTGAAAGTCCGGCATGGCGCTACCTGAGAGAAACTGCACCGCCGTCCGCTGATGGAAAAATTCCACCATCTCCGGCCCGTAGCGCAGGAAGGTCTGCAGACGAACGTCGGCGGCTTCGCCCCCCATCTCATGCTGCAGATAGGTCAGCGGCGCGTCGGCCGCTTCGTCGATGCCCTCCGCCCGCGCCAGCGGGTTGTGGGGGATCCACAGCCAGCCGCCGGACCAGGCGCTGGTCCCGCCGAGCACTGACGCTTTCTCCGCCACCATGACGCTGGCGCCGTGCATCGCCGCGGTCACCGCGGCAGAAAGCCCCGCCGCGCCGGAGCCGACCACCAGCACATCCACCTTCACAGGCCCGCTCATGATGGACTCCTTACTGCAGGGGTGAAAAAGCGGTGGGGCGCATCAGCACCGACTCGAGGCGTTCCACGGCGGCCAGTTCGCGATTTTTGCGCGAGAAGGTCTGCCAGCGTTCGTCCTGGGCCATCCGCGCGCGGCGCACCAGGCGATCGTCCAGACTTTCATAAGCCCAGATATGCACTACCTGATTGACCACACCGATCTCGGTAAAAAAGAAGCCGATCAACTTGCCGAGATGGTCGGTTTGCACCGCCAGGGCATCGCTTTGGTACAGCGCCAGCCAGTCGGCCATTTTCAGCGGATTGATGGTGTAAGTGCGTTTTTCGTAGATCATGATGTTTTCCTGATTAGTGGGTGGAGTGTTGTGCCAGATGGCAGGCGGCGAGATAGCCAAACGTCAGCCCAGGGCCGAGGGTGATGCCGGGGCCCGGATAGGTGCCAGCCATCAGCGAATCCATGTCGTTTCCCACCGCGTATAGCCCTGGGATGGGTTTTCCTTCCGCGTTGACGACCTGCGCATCGGCGGTGGTGACCAGGCCCCGCGAGGTCCCCAGATCGCCGGTATAAAGTTTGATGGCATAGAACGGCGCGCTGAGCAGGGGAGCATTACAGGCGTCAGGCTGATGGCCCGGATCGCCCATCGCCCGGTTATAGCTGTTGCCGCCTTTAGCAAATTCCCGATCCACGCCCTGCGCGGCGTCGCGGTTGTAGCGGGCTACCGTCTCGCTCAGGGTTTGGGCATCCAGACCAAGCTGTTGCGCCAGCGCGGCCAGGGTATCGGCTTTGCGCAGATAGCCGGCGGCGATCAGGGCGTCATTATTGACCGGCGCCGGGCGTGCCAGCCCAAGGCCATAACGCTTCATTGCCTGGGCGTCGCAGAGTAAAAAACAGGGGGCATTTTCCGCTGCATCCTGCATCGCGCTGGCAAAATGGTGATAGGAGCTGGACTCGTTGACGAAGCGTACCGCCCGCTGGTTGACGGCAATCACCCCCGGCTTGGCGCGATCGGTCACCAGATGGGGGAAGCGCTCTTCGCTGCCGTCGGCCCGGGTCAACACCGATACCGGCGCCCAGAAAAAATTGGATGGCCGATCGGCTCCTTCGCGGGCGTTAAGCGCCGCCGTGAGACGCAGCGCGGCGCCATCGTTGGCGGGCGGTGACATGGTGAAGTGTTCGCGGGTGTGGGGCCGATAGCGCGCCGCCAGCGCGCCCGCGGCAAAGCCGCCTGCGGCCAGCACCACCCCTTGACGGGCGTGCAGCGTCTCTCTTTGTCCCTGATGCTCAATCTCCACCCCGGTAACCACGCCTTGCGCATCGCACAGCGCCAGAACATTAACATTCAGCCGCAGGCTCATGCCTTTACGCAGCGCCGTGGTCGCCATGCGGGCAATCAGCGCGTTGCCCATCGCCAGACGGGTACCGCGAGGATACTTCACCCGGTCGCGGGCATAGCGCAGCAGCAGCCGGGTGCAATGGGCCAGGGAGCGTAGCGAGCGGCGCATGTCGAGAAAATGTTGAATATCGACGCGGTTGACCATCATCCCGCCAAACAGCAGCATCCCCGGCGGCGGCGAACGCAGGTCGCGAAAGGTGTCCCCCAGTTCACGGCCGTCATATTCCACCACCTCCAGCGCGCGCCCAACGTCGACTGCGCCGGGTTCATCCGGATAGTAATCGGGCGAGAGTGGACGCAGGCTGTACTTCACCGCTCCCTCACGCTCGAGAAAGGCCAGCGCTTCTCGCCCGGCGCTGATAAATGCTTCGGCAAGATCTTCGCGGTACTGGCCCTCGCCGATAATGGTTCGCAGGTAGGTTTTCATCGCCTCGGCGCTACCGCTTTTGCCCTCGGCGCGCGCCTGGTCGGTATCGTGCAGCCACACGGCGCCGCCGGAGATAGCCGAGGTGCCGCCGAACTGGCCAGCTTTCTCCAGCATCAGCACCGACAGCCCTTTACAGCAGGCGGTGACCGCGGCGGCAAAACCGGCCGCGCCGCTGCCGATGACGATCACATCCCAGCTCTTCATGCTGCCGCTCCCTGCGTCTGCGGGATGGCGCCGATAAACTGGCCCATTAGCCTCATCTGCGCCAACGCCATTTCCGGCCCGGTCTGCACCCGGCAACCGCGGGCGGCGGCGAAGGTAAGTAACGGCGTCATGACCGGGGCGGTGACAACGTCGGCCACGTGGGTAGTGCTGTCGAGCGTATCCAGCAGCGCCTGCGGCAGAGGAAGCGCATCAAATCCGGCCATGCCAGCCGGCGAGCCGTTGACCAACAGATCGACGCCATGAAGGGTGTCCGGCAGCGCGCTCAGTTGCACCGCCGGAAAGGCCTCAGCCAGGAGGTCATGCAGGCGCTGCCGGGTGGCCGGGTTTTGATCGTGCAGGGCCAGCTGACGCATCCCCGCCTCGCACAGTCCCCAGGCGATGGCGCTGCCGACGCCGCCGCAACCGGAGAGCAGCGCTTGCTTACCTGCCGGCTGAAAACCCTGCGCTTCGGCGGCGAGCTGAAAGCCAACACCGTCCAGCATATCGCCCTGTAAACGCCCATCCGCGAGCTTGCGGATCACATTGATGGCGTTGAGTCGGCGGGCGCGCGGGGTAAGGTCATCGACCAGCGCGGCGGCGCGCTGCTTATGCGGCACCGTCACCAGCACGCCGGTCATGTTCTGCCAGCCGCGCAGGGCGTTGAGGTAGTCGGCCACCGCGTCCGGGGCAATATCTACCGGGATCATGACGCTGTCCATGTGCTGTTCAGCAAAGTAGCGGTTGAAGTTATCCGGTGATTTGACCTGGGCGATCGGATGACCAATCACGGCGACAACCTGGGTAGTTCCACTGACCATTTCAAACCTCATTTGTTAAATGAATGTTGTGAAAGTATTTCAGTGGAAGCTGGGAGCGACAACGCAGAATTCGGACATGTCGGTTGTTAATCGCACGAACGCTGCGATAATCGCAGGAAATCGATAATGATGTTGCAAAAATGTGAGCGAATATGCAAAACCCCATTCATCCACGCGATCTGATCGTCGGTTTACAAAAAGGGCTGGCGCTAATCCAGCTTTTTTCCAAAACTAACCCAAAGCTCACCGTTGCCCAGGCGGCGAAAATGAGCGGCCTGACGCAAAGCGCCGCACGGCGTTTTCTGCTCACGCTGCTGCATGAGCGCTATCTGCAAACCGACGGACGCTATTACTGGCTTACCCCAAAGACGCTGCGGCTTGGCCAGGCCTACGTGGATTCGGCGCAGTTTCCTCGTATGGTGCGGCCGATTGTCGAATACATCGCCAGTCGGACCGAGGAGCATGCCTCGGTGGGGGTGGTGGACGAAGATGAACTGGTCTATATCGCCCGCAGTCGTCATACGCCGTTTAACTCTACGTCGGTGCGGCTCGGGGAGCGGGTGCCCATTTTCTGTACCGCTGGGGGGCGATTGTGGCTGGCTTCGCTGCCGGAAGCCGAGTGCGAGGCGGTGCTGCAGCGCATTACCCGGGAACAACGTACTCCCTATACGGTGACTGACATCGCGCCGCTGATGGAGAAGATCGCCCAGGTGCGGCGCCAGGGATACGCCACCCTTGAACAGGAGTTTGAGATTGGCATGTTGGTGCTGGCGGTGCCGTTAACCGACAGGGAAGGGACCTGGTGGGGGGCGCTGAGTTTGACCAGCCATCAATCGCGTACTTCACTTGAGGCTTTATGCCGCGACCACCTTGATCTGCTCTACAGCGCGCAAGCGATGTTGGTGGGCTAAACAGGGCAGCCAGTGGCGCTGCCCTTAGAGAGACGTCGCTTATGCGGACGCTTTGGTCTGGAAGGTACTCCATTCGCTGGCAGCATTATCGACAAAGGTGTTCCAGCTGGTGCTGGCGGTGTTAACAAAGCTTCCCCAGTTTTCCTTGCCGGCAGTGACAAAGGTTTCCCAATTTGACTGCCCGGTCAGGAAGGAGCCAAACGCCATTGCGCTTTCGCCGACGAACGAGGCGAACGCGGTGCCGGAGGTCAGAACAAACGAGGTGAAGCCAACGGCAGAGCTGGCGGCAAAGCTGGCAAAGCCAGTGGCTGCACCGATCAGGTTAAAGCCACCAGAGATGTACGCCATTTCGTTCAGTGTTAATTCTTTCATTGCGATTCCTTGTTGTGATTATTTCCCAAATGGGCATAAGCCCGGGGCGAAAGGTAGCATCGCAGGACCGTGCGGCGCGAGTGATGTCCGGTGTGTGCTGGCTCAATTTTTCCTCATTTTTTGCCAGGAAAGATAGCGGTCAAGCGATGGGGGAGGGGAGAGAAGTATGAAATGAGGAAGAATGCGATGATGAAACAAAAAAGAAAAAGCCCCGTAAATACGGGGCCTTAGAACGTACTGGAGTGCGGAACTATCTCACGTAAGCTAGCAGGCTATGTGAATCCGGTACCATAAAGTCAACGGACATCATCACGGACAGCGCGGTGATGGCGACGATAGAAAAGACGAACAGCTTACGCGCCCAGACTTTATCATCGGCCACTTTATAGCCACGCAGCGCCATGCCCAGCCACCAGACGCTGACCGCTGCCGCCACGACCAGGTATTTATACCCAGCGTAGCCGCCCAGCGAGAGCATCAGGGTTGCCACAGCAAAGGCAACGATGTACAGCGTAATATGGTTTTTGGCGACCGAAATGCCTTTTACCACCGGCAGCACTGGAATATTCGCCGCCTGATAATCCTTAAAGCGGAAAATCGCGATGGCGTAAGAGTGAGGCATCTGCCACAGGCTAAAAATAGCCAGCAGGATCGCCGCACCGCTGTCGAAATCACCGGTGACCGCGCAGTAGCCAATCACCGGCGGCGCGGCGCCGGAGAGTGAGCCAATCAGCGTGCCGTAAACAGAGTGGCGCTTCATGTACAGGCTGTAGATGCCGACATAAACCACGAACCCCATCACCCCCAGCCAGCAGGCCAGCGGGTTAGCGCCGAACCACAGCAGCATGAAGCCAGCAATACCCAGCAAGGTGGCGTACACCAGCGAAGCTTCTGGCGAGATCAGCCCTTTGACCAGCACCCGGTTTTTCGTCCGTTCCATCTTACGATCGATGTCCCGGTCGATGTAGTTGTTGAATACACAACCCGAGGCGACCACCAGGGATACTCCAAGGAGCGTCCAGACGAACAGCGGATAGTCGATGTGGCCTTTGGAGGCCAGCAGGAAACCGCCGATCACGGAGATCAGGTTGCCAAAAATAATGCCTGGTTTCGTTACTTGCAGGTATTGCTTAAACATACTCGCCGCTCTTAGTGCATCATCATGTTGTAGTTCAGGTTCCACATAATCCAGATGGAGCCGACAACCACGATCGCAATGATGATTACGGTGAAGATAAATGCGGTCAGGTTCCAACCTTCATCGGACTTGCTGTTCATATGCAGGAAGTACACGAGGTGTACCACGATCTGCACCACAGCGGTCACCAGAATGGTGCCAAGGATAACCGCATGCGAGGCGGAGCCACTCATCACCATGGCGAACGGAATGACCGTCAGAATGATGGACAGGATAAATCCTGTCATGTAGCTCTTCACGCTGCCGTGAGAAGCGCCGCTATGATCGGTAGAATGACTCATTACATCGCCCCCATCAGATAGACAACCGAGAACACGCAGATCCACACGACATCCAGGAAGTGCCAGAACAGGCTCAGGCACAGGATACGCGTGCGGTTAGTGCTGGTCAGGCCACGACGTGAAACCTGGAACATCAGCACCGCCATCCAGATCAGACCGGAGGTTACGTGCAGACCGTGGGTGCCGACCAGCGCGAAGAACGCCGACAGGAAACCGCTACGATCCGGACCGAAGCCTTCCATGATCAGGTGATGGAATTCATAGATTTCCATCCCGATAAATCCAGCACCAAACAACCAGGTCAACGCCAGCCAGGAAACGACCTGGCTCTTGTTGTTTTTGTACATGGCGATAGCCGCCATGCCGTAGGTGATGGAGCTGAACAGCAGCAGTGCGGTTTCAACCAGAACGAACGGCAGTTCGAAAATATCTTTGCCCGTCGGTCCGCCGGCCGTGCCGTTCACCAGAACGGCATAGGTAGCAAACAGCGTAGCGAAGATGATGCAGTCGCTCATCAGGTAGATCCAGAAACCGAATACCTTCATCGGTCCTGTATCATGGTGCCCGTGTTCATGCGCGTGGGCAGTATGCGCAAGAGTATCAGTTGCCATTTTTCAGCCCTGCTTTGTTAATCTCATCGAAATGCTGTTTTTCCAGTTTTTCGACTTCTGCAACCGGTACGTAGTAATCCACGTCCTCGTCAAAGCTCTTAATAATCCAGGTCGCTACGATGCCGATGAAGCTGGCGATCGCCATCCACCAGATATGCCAGATCATGGCGAAACCAAATACCGTAGCGAAGGCGGCAATCACGATGCCGGCGCCGCTGTTTTTCGGCATATGAATTTCTTCATAGTGAGCAGGCTGTTTGTACGCTTCACCTTTCTCTTTCATTTCCCAGAAGGCATCACGTTCGTGAACCTGAGGAACGATAGCGAAGTTGTAGAACGGCGGTGGAGAAGAGGTTGCCCACTCCAGCGTACGACCACCCCATGGGTCACCGGTCAGGTCACGGTTCTGATCGCGGTCGCGAATAGACACGTAGAACTGAATCAGCTGGCACAGGATACCGCAGGCGATCAGCGCCGCACCGCAAGCTGCAACAACCAGCATCGGATGGAACTGCGGATCGATCTGCTGGCTCAGACGACGGGTCATCCCCATGAAGCCCAGCACGTACAGCGGCATAAACGCCACGAAGAAGCCGATGATCCAGAACCAGAAAGCGCGTTTGCCCCAGGTTTCGTTCAGGGTGAAGCCGAAGGCTTTTGGCCACCAGTAGGTCAGGCCTGCGAAGCAACCGAATACCACGCCGCCGATGATAACGTTATGGAAGTGCGCGATCAGGAACAGGCTGTTGTGCAGAACGAAGTCCGCGCCCGGTACCGCCAGCAGCACGCCGGTCATCCCACCTACGGAGAAGGTCACGATAAAGCCGATAGTCCACATCATCGCCGAGTTGAAGACGATGCGACCCTGATACATGGTGAACAGCCAGTTGAAGATCTTAACCCCGGTCGGGATCGCGATAATCATGGTCGTAATACCGAAGAAGGCGTTTACGTTCGCACCAGCACCCATGGTGAAGAAGTGGTGCAGCCAAACGATGAACGACAGAACGGTAATACAGACGGTTGCCCACACCAGGGAGGTGTAGCCGAACAGACGCTTACGCGAGAAGGTCGCTGCGATTTCCGAGAAGACCCCGAACACCGGCAGAACCAGGATGTACACTTCCGGGTGACCCCAGGCCCAAATCAGGTTGATGTACATCATCATGTTGCCACCCATATCGTTGGTAAAGAAATGGGTGCCCAGGTAACGATCCAGGGTCAGCAGCGCGATGGTGACGGTCAGAATGGGGAAGGAGGCGATAATCAGGATGTTGGCGCACAGAGATGCCCAGGAGAACACTGGCATCTTGAACATGGTCATGCCCGGGGCGCGCATCTTGATAATAGTCACGAAGAAGTTAATACCGGTCAGGGTAGTACCGATACCGGAGAGCTGCAGCGCCCAAATCCAGTAATCGACCCCTACGCCAGGACTGTATTCAATTCCCGACAGCGGCGGATAGGCCAGCCAACCGGTCTGCGCGAACTCACCAACGCCCAGAGACAGGTTAACCAGGATCACGCCCACAACGGTGAACCAGAAGCTCAGGTTGTTGAGGAACGGGAAGGCTACGTCGCGTGCGCCGAGCTGAAGCGGAACCACCAGGTTCATCAGACCGATAACAAACGGCATCGCCACGAAGAAGATCATGATAACGCCGTGGGCGGTAAAGATCTGATCGTAGTGATGAGGCGGCAGGAAGCCTGCTTCCCCGGCCGAGGCCAGCACCTGCTGGCTACGCATCATGATGGCGTCAGCAAAGCCACGCAGCAGCATGACGATTGCCACGATAACGTACATGATGCCGAGACGTTTGTGGTCGACAGAAGTCAGCCACTCGTTCCACAGGTAGGACCACTTACCGAAGTAAGTGATGGCTGCCAGAAGCGCCAGTCCCCCAATGATAATCGCAGCCACCGTTACCACGATAATAGGTTCGTGGTAGGGCACTGCATCCAGTGTAAGTTTTCCGAACATCGTTTTCTTCCTCGGCCCCTTAGTGAGCGGTTTCCGCGTGGCTCATGTCCATGCCTTCCATCCCGTCGTGAGCGGCATGCTCGCCTTCAGGTTTGGACATGTTCATGCTCTCGTGAGACATGAATTTGTTCACAACATCTTTGAACAGATCCGGTTTCACGTTAGAGAAGTATTCCACTTTGTTGTATTCGCTAGGCACAGCCACTTTCTCGAACGCGGCCATGGAGTCCATGGAGTTCGGAGACTGTTTGGCTTTTTCAACCCATTGATCGAAAGTCGCACGATCCGGGGTCGCAATCGCTTTGAACTTCATACCAGAGAAGCCAGGGCC